>Ga0310690_10000512_pt1 | contig 81291 bp, 66 predicted proteins | sample AusTroGonzalo_MG_2_FD_207661 | JGI IMG/M metagenome (GOLD analysis project Ga0310690, IMG submission 207661) | Bovine rumen microbial communities from tropical cattle in Woodstock, Queensland, Australia - Gonzalo_04 (v2) (version 2) | ecosystem: Host-associated > Mammals > Digestive system >...
CACATCGACAAGCGTTACCTCAAGGAATGCCCCGAGTGCCACAGCCACAACATCGACTACCTGACCCGCATCATCGGTTACCTGAAGCGCGTCAGCAATTTCAGCGAGCCGCGCCAAGAGGAAGCCGCCCGCCGTCACTATGGAAAAATGGAGATTGACAGATGCTAAAATACGCCAATTTTGATATCGTCTTCCAGGAAGTTCCTGACGAAGTGACGCTTGCCATTAATATCACCAACTGCCCCAACCAATGCCCTGGTTGCCACAGCAAATATTTGTGGGATAACGTAGGCAAAGAGTTGAATATGAACGAGTTGGAAGGACTTGTAAGCCAATACAAGTCGGGTATCACCTGCGTATGCTTCATGGGCGGCGACGCCGAACCCAAGGAAGTGGCCGACCTGGCCAGGCAGCTGAAGACCAGCCACTCCAACCTCAAGATGGCTTGGTATTCCGGCAAGAACGAGCTTCCCGAAAACGTCGCAACCGACCATTTCGACTACATCAAAGTAGGTCGTTACGTGGCTGAGTTGGGACCTCTCGACAGCGCGACCACCAACCAAAGGATGATGAAACGGCTGGCCGATGGCCGTGTGAAGGACATCACAGAATGGTTCCGAAAGAACAAGAAGGTCGTTGAGGTAGAAAAAAATCCCGCAGAGTGATCTGCGGGATTTTTTTGTAGAGACGTTTCAAGAAGCGTCTCTACATGGATTAATCTTCAGGCGTCAGCGCCGCGATCATTTCAGCGATCTTGGCCTTGACCTCATCGACGAAGTTGTCGGGGTTGAGGTCGGCCTTGAACGACTTGTCGCGCGTAGCGAACTCGATGGCGTTGCGTTCCAGCGTCTTCGGGCTGACCACGATGCGCAGCGGCACACCCAGCAGGTCGGCATCGGAGAACATCACGCCTGCGCTGATGTTGCGGTCGTCGTAGATGACCTCCACGCCAGCCTTCTTCAGGTCTTCGTAGATCTTGTCGGCCACGCGGCGCACGTTCTCGTCAGCCACGCGCAGGGCGCAGACCTGCACCTGCCAAGGGGCGATGGTGATGGGCCAAATCGGACCATAGTCGTCGTGGCTCACCTCGCAGACCGAAGCGATCAGACGACCCACGCCGATGCCGTAGCAGCCCATGATGGGGTATTTCAGCGTGTTGTCGCTGTCGAGGTACTGCATGTTCATCGACTCGGTGTACTTGGTGCCGAGCTGGAAGATGTTACCCACCTCGATGCCACGGCTGATGGTGATGCTGTGCTTGCCGCACACGGGGCAGATGCCGCCGGCGGTAGCCTTGGCCACGCTGTCGTACTTCACCTCGCCGAGGTCGCGAGCCATGTTCATGCCCTTGTAGTGATAGTTTTCCTTGTTGGCGCCTGCCACGAAGCTGTTCAAGGTCTTCAGCGACTCATCGTAGACCACGGTGATGCCTTCAGGCAAGCCTTTGGGACCGATGAAACCAGGGCAGATACCCATCTCAGGGGTGACGGTGGCGGCATGCACCTCGGCGCAAAGCAGGTTGCGCAGCTTGGTCTCGTTCACCTCGAGGTCGCCGCGCAAGAAGACGATGACCAGCGAGTCATCCATGTTGCGCTGATACAGCACAGCCTTGCACGACTGCAGAGGCGATTTGTGCAGGAAGTTGCACACCTCTTCGATGGTCTTCTGGTCGGGGGTGTAGACCTCCTCCAGCGGCTCGATGGGGTATTCCTCGTTGTGGACGATGCAGTCGGCGGCTTCGCTGTTGGAGCGGTAGCCACACTCAGGGCAGATGACGATGGTGTCCTCGCCAATGTCGGTCAGCAGCATGAACTCATGAGAGATGCGGCCGCCCATCATGCCCGAGTCGGACTTCACTGCCACCACCTGCGGCACGCCCGCTCTCGCAAAGATGCGGTCGTAGGCGTGGTAGGCCTTGGCATAGTAGTCCTCCAAATCCTCCTGCGAAGTGTGGAAGCTATAGGCGTCCTTCATCGTGAACTCACGGGTGCGGATCAAGCCACCACGCGAACGGGGTTCGTCGCGGAACTTGGTCTGGATCTGGTAGATCATGAAGGGGTACTGCGTGTAGCTCTTCGCGGCGTCGCGGGCCAGCTGCACGGCGGCCTCCTCGTGGGTCATACCCAGCACCATGTCGATGCCGTTGCGGTCCTTGAAGCGGAGCAGCTCTGAGCCGATGCTCGTGTAACGTCCCGACTCCTGCCAAAGCGTGCCCGGCATGACGACGGGGAACATGACCTCCTGTCCGTCAATGCGGTCCATCTCCTCACGGATGATATTCTCTATCTTCTTCGCGATGCGTTTGGCGGGCATAAAGAAGGAGAACAAACCTGTTCCCACCGACTTGATGTAGCCACCACGCACCATCAGCGCCTGACTGTCGAAAACGCAGTCGGCCGGTGCCTTCTTGAAACGCTCGCCCAATAATGTTGCAACTTTCATATCTGAATTCTTTTTGTTGTCCTATATTAAATTTCGGGCGGCAAAGATACGCTTTTTTTTGTTCTCAGTCTCATTTATTCCATGCGGGCAATATGGAACATCGCCATCTGGAGCATACCATCCCCGATCTCTTTGAGTTCTTCCCAGGGACCGATCTTCTCGTCAAACAATTCGCCTTCAAGGCCGGTGTCGGCCATGTTTTTGCCGTCTTCGACCTTCCAATGGTTCTCGCCCATGAACAACATACCATCTTTCAATGTGATATTGCCAGACTTCACGGCGGCATCCACCTCTTCCTGGCTAGCGCCCTTGGGTATCGGCGTAAGCATGGTAATCAAGCCGTCCTCAGTAAACACAATCTGCATGTTTCCCATCAGGAGTGTGTCCTTGTCGGCATCACCTCGGGAGAGCAGTTCCTCGGTCTTCACCCATTCCATGCATCCCTTTTCGCTGTTGAAATCAAGCATTTCAGCGATTCTCCATTTTCCAATTAAGTTTATCATCGTTCCTTTATTTTAAATAGTTAGAAGTTTTGGATGACAACCTTTCTGGTCACTACCTGACCACCGATGACATGCACGAAGTACAGTCCCGACGGCAGGTCGCTCACGTCGATGGTGGCTGAGCCTTTCACGCTGAAGCCGCGGACCTTGACGCCTTGCGAATTGATGATGATGACGCTGGCCTTGCCTTTGTCATAGTCCGTCGTGATGGTCATCTGGCCTCTTGCCGGGTTGGGGGCGATGGTCACCTGGAAGGGTTCGGCATCGACGTTGGGCAGCTCAGGCACCTCAGTCAGGATGTCGGTGTTGTGGCTATAAGTCACCAACTTACCAGAGACCTTGAGGATCGGGTTGCTGGAGTTTTCGCAGTTCGGGCAGCTGTTCTGGCCGCTCACGCAATCGGGGTAGTTGGGATGGCATTGGTCGACGTAGGTCGGGTCGAACTCATAGAGCAGTTCGGCTTGGCCGTCGGCGAGGTAATCGTCGAGATTATAGTTCCACACCATCGTCATGCTGCCGGGGCACCAGCCGGCACGGCTGTAGGTCCAAGTGCCGTTTTGGGGCTGACAGCCAGCAGGGTTGGGGCTGCAGGTTTCCCACAGATCTTGCGTGTAAACCAAGGCACCATTGATGTTGATGTTGTGGACGGCATGATAGAACTCAGCGGCGTTGCCCGTGTTGTAGGCACCATTCTGGGTATCGCTCCAGTTGTGTCCTGACGTCGTGATTTGCAGTCTGGCCTTCTCGACACAGGGGTTAAACTCGACCGTGCGGGCCGGGACGGGGCACAGGTTCGCATAATCGCCAAACGCATAGTTTCCATACCACAGCTCCTGCAAATCCACATAAGGATATTCCGGTGTGCCTTTGGTATATTCAAAGATGGCCGTGGGGTTATAGCCTTGACCCGTTGAGTATTGTTCGCTATAATACTCAAACTCGACGAGGCCTTGCAGCACGGAGGTGAAGTCGGTCACATCGAGGTCGTCGACGCACTCCACACCGAAGGGCGTGATGTAACGGCAGAGCTCCACCCATTCGCCACGGTAGTTCTTCACGCGGAGGTAACTCTGGTGGTCGTAGGTGTTGCAGTCGCCGTTCACGCAGTTATGGAGATAATGCAAGTTGATAGCATTGAAGGCGTTGACGTGGGTCGGGAAAGGATACTCGCCGTGTGCGGTAAACACCGTTGTGTTCACCACCACCTCGCCGTTGAGGGCGGAGACGTTCATGTCGCCATAGTCGGTGGTGACCTCAAAGGTATTGGATGCCGTCGTCACCTTGCCTCCAGTTTGGGTGATGCTCACCGTCATCTCATAGGAGCCTTCTCCAGAGGGCGTCCATGTCGTGTACCAATAACCGTTTTCGGGGTTGTCGGGATAGTCGGTCTTCAAATACAGCTCTTGACCGTCGACGTTACATTTCACCTCTTCGAACTTAAGCACATTGCCATGGTCGATATAGGCGCTCAGGACCACCATGACGGGGTTTTCGAAGTCGGGCATGAACACTTTGGTGCCTTCATAGGGACGGCGGATGGTGATTTGAGGCTCATAGTTCTCCGGGTCGACCACATAGAACGAACGGTTCACTGCGGGGGCGGGTTGCCACTGTGTGCCGTCGCCAGGTTGCGAGGCGCGCACTTTCACGACACCCTCTTCACCAGTCAGGGTGAGGATGTTGCCGTCGATGGTGGCGGGGCCTTGGAGGACCTCAAACGTCACAGGAAGTCCTGAAGTAGCGGTGGCCTCAAGGGTGATGGGTTCGTTATACACCAACTGGTCTTGGATTCCAGCAAACTCAATGAACTGCGCTGCCAGTCCGCCAGGGAAATGGCGCACGGTGAAGTTGTCGAAGCCACACCAGCCGCTGTTGAGCATGAAGATGTGATGCCATGTGGCAGGGTCGAACTTGTCGCCGCTGCCCGGGGTGAGGCCCACGTTGACGCCTTGGCATTCCGGCACAGCTTCCCACTCGCCGCCAGGCACGTCGTACATGGCATACAGGGTGACGGCGCCAGCGCCATCATTGGCATCGAGGTCGATGGAGACCTTGTAGCGAGCCCAGTTCTTTTCCGTAATGGAAGGCGTAAAGTTGCAAGCCGCAGTGTTGTTGGGCAATATCACGCCTTTGATGAAGAGGGGGTCGGTGTCGCTACCCGTGAGGAGCATATAGACGCCGCCATCGGGGAGGGTACTGTTCGGATTGGGTGTGATGGGCTCGTAGAGGGCATGGCCAGGAGCTGCCATGATGGGAGGAAGGACGGAGCCGTCGCCATCGCCGTCATAGCCGATGCCGAAAAGGGTGCCCCACCACTCACGCAACATGTCGCATTCGATTTCGATGACGCCACCATTGGAGAAGTCGAAGCCGTACTGGGTGATGTCGTGGGTGGCAATATCACCAAAGCTGGTGCCGGAGGCGTGCGAGAAAACACCTAAGGTTTCGTCGGCCGTAGGCGTCTCCGGTGTGGTGCCCCAGAAATGGCCAAGGTAATCGGTGTACATGGGACCCATGCTACCGTTACCTGCGCTGTGTACACGGACGTACCAGCCGTCTTGACCGTTAAGGATTTGACCTTCGCCATAATCATTGAAAGTAAAGGTCTTTTCAACTTGGGCCATCAGCCCGATGCTCACTAGCATCATACTTAGTAAAAACAATGTCTTTTTCATAGTATTAAATATTTGTCTATTAACTTTTAAACTCTAAACTCTCAACTACTCTAAACTCTCAACTCTAAACTCTCAACTATCTAAAATCCATCCACCAAACCTTAGTCTGCCTAGTATCGCCATGCGACATTCGGGTGAGTTGTGTGGTATAGTTCTCATAGTTGTATTCGATCTCTTTTTGAGGATACTCCATCCTATAGGAAGTCAGCTTGGTATGGTTGGTGGTGGTGGGCGTCGCCATGGTGCGACGGGCCAGAGCCCAGGCCTCCCAAGGCTGACGGAAGAGGTTGAGCCAACGCTGTTGGTAGATCATCTTCAGGTAGAACTCCTGACTTCCGTCGTATTCGGGATTCATCCACACGGCATAGTTCATCACATTGGCCGCCATATTGTTGCAATAAGACCAAATATCCAAACTGCCGATATAATTGGTATAAGGCGTATAGAAATAAGTCCAGCGGTTGGTCTGTGTCGGGATATGGGTCCAGAAGAGGAACGACTGATAAACACCCGAGCGGATGGATTCGTCTGCGTTCAGCGGAGGCGTGATGCCACCGATGTTTCTCACCTCGATCTCAGCCTTCATGAACAACACGTCGGCATAAGTGACGAGAATCTGAGGCACATACCTCTCGTCGCGGGTGAGGTAGTAGTTGAAGGGTGAGAAGAGGCACGAGGGGCCTTTGAAGGTATAGCTGCCGTCGCGGCTCTGGGCGTAGGGCGAGCCGCCTTCGGTGGGCGTCTCAGAGGTGCGGATCTGCGGGAAAGGCCTCCAGGCACCGTCGGGGAAGCTGTCGGTCTTGTGGCTCGTGTCGAAGAAGAGGTAGGTGCGGTAGTCGAAGATGCCGCTGCCGTCCATGTCGTCGGTCGAAGAGAGGCAGCTCCAGATGGTCTCGCCCATGCGGAGGTGCTTGTGCTCACGGAACGACCAGTTGGTGTCCCAATTGGTACCCAACACATTGGGCCACAAGCAGATACCACCGCCATTAGCCACGCCACCCGAGGCACTCAGTTTGGTGTAGATGTAGTTGTAAGCCTCAACCAACAAAGGCGTGGCGTATTCAGGATCCTTGTCGTACATACGCAGGCCATGTCGCAGGATGAGCGAGTTGGCAAACTCGGCCCAAAGCGTGTAGTCGTTGTTAAGCAGCACGTCGTAAGGCAGCTTGTAGAACTCGTTGCCATTCACCGTGGTGGCGGAGTCGGCGTGCAAGATGTCGCGCGACCATACCAGCTCTTCCAAGAGTGACTTGTAGATGCTCTCCTGGGTGTCCCATTCGGGTTTCATGGTGGCCTGCGAAGAGGAGTTCTCCCAGATACGACCCGCCTGTGAATACGGCATGTCGCCGAAGATGTCCGTGACTTTGAAGGTCTGATAGGCCTTCAGGATGTTGAGTTGGGCGCGCACCTTGTTGCAAACGTCTGTGTCGCCGTGCTCCTCGTCGTAGGCATTGAAACGGCTTTCCAGTTCACGGATGTTGGCCAACATGAGGTAGTAGTCGGACCAAACATTCGAGGTACCGATTTGGGAGTTGCCCCAGGCCTCGGAGGTCAAGGCGCCAAGCTCGGTTTCGGGATACCAGATCTCGTTTTGCAGATAAAACTGCTCGTTCATGCTCTGCTGCATGGACTTCACCACGCCGTTAAAGAGTGCCTCGATGGTCGTTCCCGTCGGCGAGAACGGGTTCTGGTTCATATCCTCGAAATCCTTGGTGCATGAGGTCGCCATCAGCGCGATAGCACAGAATATGATGATGTTTCTTTTCATGGTGATTCAGTTTAGAGGTTGACTTTAAGGGTTACCATAAACGACCGTGAGCCGGGATAGGAGGCATACTCGAGGCCCTGGGCGTTGCCGGAGCCTTGGGTACCTTCGGGGTTGATGTTGTCGGGCAGGGTCTTGTAGATGTAGAACAGGTCGCGGCCCACAAGGGAGATGGAGGCCTGCTTGAAGAGGTTCTGCTTGTCCAACCACTTGCGCGGGAAGTCGTAGGTCAACGAAATCTCACGCATCTTGACCCATGTGTTCTCCACGATGCCAGGCGTGGTGAGGTAAGGTCCCCAGCCACCGAAGTTAGGCATGTATTTGTAGAGGTAATGCACCACATGGTCGTTTTCCATGGCCTCGCCTGTCTCGGTGTTGATGCAGTAACCGGGCAGGATGACACCGTAGTTGCCCAAAAACTCTCCGTTTTCGTAATACGGCAGGCCGTTGCCTTCGCGCTCATAAAGCGTCTCAAGACTCTGTCCCGTCTGCATGGCCACCACATAGGAGGCGCAATAGATCTGTCCGCCTAACTTGGCATCGATCAAAGCGTAGAGCGACCAGTTCTTATAGGAGGCCCTTAGGTTGATACCGCCCGTCACCAAAGGTGCGCAGTTGCCCACCGGCACGCGGTTGTCGGTCTTCAAATAAGTGGTGCCCGTCTCGTTGAGCAGCGGCATCGGGTTGCCTTCGTCGTCATAGAACGGTCCGATGACGGTGCCGTCGCTCATCGTGTATTCATACACATAGTCCCATCCGTAGATGGTGCCGTATTCATCGCCTTCTTCCACAGCGACGGCGGGGCCGTTCGAGCCCCAAATCTCGGAAAGCGTGTACATGTTGGCTCCTGCGAGGTCGACAATGCGGTTCGTGTTGCGGGCCAAGTTCAAACCCACCTGCACAGCGTAGTCCTGACCTTGCGTGATGTCGTAGGACAGGATGGCCTCGATACCCTTGTTGGTCACCACGCCCGTGTTGATGGTCACGTTGCTGGCACCCGACGAAGGAGCGAGCGGCGAGGAAAGGATCTGGTCCCAGGAATAGATGTCGTAATACGTGAAGTCCATGTTGAACCTTGCACCCAGGCCCAAGTCGAATCCCAACTCGAAGGCCCTTTGGCGCTGCGGTTTCAGTCCCAGAGGAGGCACGGTGGAGGGCAGCGCAGCCGACAGCTGATGGCCGAAGGAGCCGGTGCTGTAGGTATAGGTCAGCTGGTAGGGCTCGGTGTCGCTGGCGGTCTGTGCCCATGAGCCTCTCAGTTTCAGGTAGTTGACCGGACCCCAGTTCCAGTTCTTGAAGGCCGAGGTCGGGACGAAACTCAAGGTGGCGGAGGGATAGAAATAGGAGTTGTGGGTGATGGGCAGGGTCGACGACCAGTCGTTACGTCCCGTCACATCCAGGAACAGCCAGTCGCTGTAGCTCAGGTTGAAGAAGGCATACAAGGAGTTGACTTGCTTCTCCCATCTTGACTCGCCAAAGGTACGCTCTGAGGCGTTGGAGTAGTTATAGATGGTGTAAAGGTTGGCATAGGCCCAGGTACCCGAGGTGCCGTTCAAGCCGTCGCGGTAGCCGTAGTATTGTTCGCCACCGACGGAGAAGCGCACGTTGAACTTCGAGCCGAAGATGTTATCCTTATAGGCGGTGAGCAAGAAGTCCATGTCGCGTGTCATCGCCGATGACTTGCTCTTCGAGTAGTAGCCGCCCGCCATGCCGTCCAAGGTGGTGGGCTTGTGCGTGGTGATATAGTTGTCGTTGGTCCAGTCGAGGGCGACTTTGGCGGTCGCACTCAACCAAGGTGTGATGTCGTAAAGCAGGCGGATGGAGCCGTACATCTTGTCGCGGTTGAGGGTCGTGTTGTTGTTGTAGAACGTCCAGAACGTGCTGCTGTAGATGTAGGGATAGGGATAGCCGTCGAAGGTGTTCATCGTGCCGTCCTCGTTCTCATAGGTCGTGGTCTCGATGCCTTGCCAGCTGCGCGGCCAGCTGTAGAGCAGGCCTTTGTTGAAGTTACTGTTCGACTCACCGATCTCAGGGGAGTTGAGGCGGTAGTAGTCCAAGTAGTTGAAGGCCACGTCGACCTTGATCTTATCCGACACATTCAGCAAAGAGCCCACGCTGACGGTGGTCTGACGCAGGTTGCAGTTGTCGATGATGGCGTCGGTGCGCGAGTCGGTGAAGGAGACGCGGACACTGCCGAAGTCACCGGCATTCTGGAAAGCGATATTGTGGTTCATCGTGTGGCCGTTCTTGAAGAGCATCCTCAAGTTGTCGGGTTGGGGACTGTATTGGCGGATCTGTCCGTCCCACCACAGCACGCTCTCGCCGTTCATCTCGGGACCCCAGCTCACCGCACCGCCGTAATAACCGAAGGTGGTATTGGTGGGTTCGCCCGCCGGGCCGTTGTCGACGCTATAGATGCCCGGGTATTCGTAGACCTGGTTGCCGTTGTCGTCAAACAGGCCCTCGATGGGCGTCAGGGTCGGCGTGCTGAAGGTGATGGGGCCACCGGCGCCGAATCTGTTTTGCACCGAGCGGTAGAGGTAAGGCTGCGTGATCTTGAATCCTGCCGTGTAGCTGATGCCGAGGCCGCGTTGCTTCGTGCCTTTCTTGGTGGTGATGAGCACCACGCCATTGCCGCCACGCGAGCCATAAAGAGCGGCCGCCGTGGGGCCTTTCAGGATGTCGATGTTCTCGATGTCTTCTTGGTTGATGTTGTTGAGGGCGGTACCCCAGTCACGGCCGCCGCTCCAATCGGTGACGCCGCCTTCGTTGGTCATCGGCACGCCGTCGACCACGATGAGCGGCTGGTTGTCGCCGAAGATGCTGTTGTTACCGCGGATGGTGATACGCGACGAGCCGCCGTCGACGCCGTTGGGGTTGATAATCTGCACACCTGCCGAACGGCCGCTCAAAGCGCTGATGACGCTACCCGAGCCCGAGCGCGCCACCAGGTCGCCGCCGATCTCCTCGGTGGCGTAACCCAACTCACGTCTCTGGCGTCGGATGCCGAGGGCGGTGACCACCACGTCGTCGAGGGTTTGGGCGTCGACCTCAAGGATGACGTCGATCCTGTTCTTGCCTTTGATGGACACCTCTTTGGTCTTGTAGCCGACGAAACTGAACACCAGCACGCCTTGACCGTTGGCGCTCAGGCTGTAGTTACCGTCCATGTCGGTCACGGTGCCCGTCGAGGTGCCTTTCACCTGGATGGTGACGCCTGGCAGACCATAACCGTCGTCGCTCGACGTGACCTTACCCGTCACCGTGAGGCTTTGCGCCATGGCTGCAAACGGGGCCGTCAGAACGAGCAAAAGAAAAAATAGTAGTACTCTTTTGTTCATACACATGTGTTTTTAAACTTTGGGGACAAAAATAAAAAATAATACCCATTGTTCACACAGCTTTTTTCTGATTTTCTTGCCACTTCCATCCATAAGCCTTATTTTTGCGGCTGAAAAACCAGAAAAACACATACGCTTATGTCAGAATACTACGACAATCCCGAAAACCAACCTCAGTCGGAAGTGACTGAAAAAGAAACTGATAAGAAATGCCCCAACTGTGGTGCCACCGTTACCTTCGACCCCGCTTCGGGCAAGATGCATTGTGACTACTGCGGCTACTCATGCGAGCTTCCCAAGCCTGAAGACGGCCACGAGATCTGCGAGATGGACTTCGAGTCGGCCACCAACACGGCCAGCTTCAACTGGGGCGAGCAGAAGAAACAAGTGCAATGCAAGCAATGTGGTGCCGTCACCGTCTACGATGCCCTCGAGACCGCTGCCGTGTGCCCCTTCTGCGGTTCCACCAGCGTGATGCCCGCCGCCAACGACAACACCATCGCCCCTGGCGCCGTGTGTCCCTTCGCCGTCACCAAGCAGCAGGCTGGCGAAAGCTTCACCAAGTGGCTCAAGAAGAAATGGTTCGCACCCAAGAAAGCCAAGCAGAGCGCCAGCCCCGAGGCCTTCCAAGGCGTGTATCTCCCCTACTGGACCTACGACGCACAGACCACTTCCAACTTCACCGCACGCGCCGGCTACGACCGCACGGTGAAAGACAAGGACGGACACAGCACCACCGAGACCAACTGGATGCGCGTCAGCGGCGTGTACCAGAAGTTCTTCGACGATGTCACGGTGATGGCCTCCAAGCGCCAGGAGAACTCGGGCGTGAAGGCCTGCGAGCCTTTCGACTTCACGAAACTGGTGCCCTACTCCCCGCAGGTGGTGGCTGGCTTCATCGCCGAGCGTTACTCCATCGGCCTCAAGGAAGGCTGGGAGTCGGCACAGAAGACCATACAGTTCAAACTGAACTCCGACATCTCGGACTATGTCAGGACGCATTGGAGAGCCAACCGTTCCGACTCGGTCAAGTTCTCGACGCTCTACAGCAACATCACCTACAAATACCTCTTGGTGCCGGCTTGGATCTCTTCGTTCAAGTATAAGGACAAGGTGTATCAGTTTGCGGTGAACGGCCAGACAGGACGAGTGGGCGGCAAGGCACCGGTGTCGGCGCTGCGCGTCATCATCGCCATCCTGATTGCAGCCGGTATTATTGCAGGGTTGTATTTCCTGTTAAAGTAACCAAAGGCACTTACCTAAGCATATCCTCCAGATCCTTCATCGCCTTACGAACGGGGCGGTTTTCATGAAGGATGCCGTAGGCTGTCTCGGCAACGGGCATTTGCTTGCGTTGCTCGCTAGTGAGTGTAGCCACCAACCTGGAGGCAAAATAGCCTTCGGCTACCATGGTCATCTCGTTCAAGGCCGTCTTCACCGTGTTGCCTCTTCCTATCAGCACGCCTAGCTGACGGTTGCGGCTATGGCTCGAATAGCACGACACCAACAGGTCGCCAAAGAAGTTGGATGGGGCAAACTTGGTGAGGTCGGTGACGCTCTGCGGATCCAAGAGATAGTACATCTCCTTGATGCAGTTCGACACCAAGACCGAGATGAAGTTGTCGCCATAGCCCATGCCCACGGCGATGCCCACCACAACGGCATAGATATTCTTCAACACCGAGGAATGCTCAAGATAGTTGATGTCCCTCTGGCAACTGATTTTAATGAATGGCGTTTTCAGCTTCTCGCCGACGATACGGGTATTCACCACATCATCGCAAGCCAGCGTCAGATAGGTCAGCTGGCCCTGACCTACCTCTTCGGCGTGAGTAGGACCACAGACAAAACACAGGTGCGAATCGGATATACCGTAATGCTGTTTCAAGTAGTCGGTGACAAACTGGTTCTCTTCGGGGATGATGCCTTTGACAGCCGAAACCACCATCTTCTCCTTCAAGGAAACATTCAAATCAGAAAGATAACACTTGAGATAGGCTGCTGGGGTGACCAAAAAGATGATGTCGGATTCGGAAACAGCGGTATTCAAATCGTCGAAAAGACGTAGGCGCGTCAAATCAAACTCTATCTCTGAGAGGTAACGGCAATTGCGGCCTTCGATGCGCAGTGATTCCAATACTTCGGCATTACGCACATACCATCCCACAGACAACTCATTCATTGTCAATACCTTGACAATCGCCGTGGCCCAACTGCCATGACCGACGACGACACAACGCGACGCCTTATTGATTTGCAGATTGTTTCCCATAACCAACATAAATTTCGTGCAAAGATAGTGGAATTATCCTTGCGAGGTACTTTTTTTAAAGTATCTTTGCAGCCCACAACCACACCATAGAACCTAAAATGACTGAAGCCGCTACCCACAGCCTCTACGAGATTCTCAAAGAAACCTCAGCCAAACTCCCCGATCGAACAGCCATCACCTATTTTGGCATCCATCTCTCTTACCGCACCCTGTTGGACCGCATCGACGAGACCGCCGATGCCTTCCGTCGACACGGCATCGGACAAGGCGACACGGTTGCCGTCTCGCTGCCCACCATGCCCGAGTCGGTGTTGTGTTTCTATGCGCTGCACAAGATTGGCGCCATCCCTTGCATGATCGACGTCAGGTACACGCCCGAGCAAGTGTTCGAAATCGTCGAAAGGACACAGTCGAAGATGCTGTTCGTCATGGGCTTCAGCTGCAAGAGCTGGGCCAAGACTAAAGTCGACATCAACGTTTCGAAGGTCGTGGTGTGCTCGGGTGCCGACTCCATCCCTGGGGTCCCCTTCTGGTACGGCATCGGCGAATGGTTCAACGGACGCAAAAAGGTGTTCCTGAAAAACAAGAAGTTCTGCCATTGGAAGGATTTCATCAAGGCCGCGCAAGGCAAAGACGAGACCGAGCCATATCCATGGAAGCCCGACGAGATGACCGCCTTGTTCCAGACCAGCGGCACCACCGGCACCGTGAAGAGCGTGATGCTCACTACGGAGAACATCCTGCACTCCGTCTATCCCGAGCCTCCCGTGCTCAACGACATACAAAGCGAGGACAGCACCATCTGCTTCCTTCCCATCTTCGCGTTCTATGGGGCCAACGCCGTCATCCTCACCTTCAGCCACGGGATGCGCGCCGTGATCATCCCCATCGCCACCAAGGAGGCCTTCATGAAACTCATCGTCAAGCACAAGCCACAGCATGTGTTCTCGGTGCCGGCCTATTGGGATATCCTGGAGCAGGAGAAAGACAACCAAGAAGACTTCTCATACCTGAAGACCTGCATCATTGCAGGCGATGTGTTGGCTCCCTCCTTCGAGAGAGGCATCAACGACTTCCTGCACAAAAGAGGCTGCCGCTGCGAGGTCACGAAGGCCTACGGCATGACGGAGACGGCGGGCGTGATCTCATTCTCCCCGCAAGGTAGCCCACACCAATACGAACCTGGCTTTTCGGGCAAGGTCGTGGGAGGCTACGAGGTCCGAGTCTTCGACGACGAGCTTTGTGTCCGTTCCGAGACGAAGATCCTGGGCTATTACAAGAACGAAGAAGCCACCCGTAACCTCCTCCATACCCACCCTGATGGGAGCCTGTGGCTGCATACTGGCGACATGGGTTATGTGGATGAAGAGGGCAATGTCTTCGTGATCGGCCGCAAGAAACGCATGATTGTCCGCCACGACGGCTCCAAGGTGTTCCCCGTCGAGATTGAAGACAGCCTGACACAACATCCTTCGGTGATGGCCTGTGCCGTGGTGCCCATGCAGGACCCCGACCACTCAGAGAGCAAGCTGCCCAAGGCCTTTGTGGTGCTGAATGAAGACAAGGTCACCGCCGAGGAACTGATGACGTACTGCACAGCCAACCTTCCGGAACACCTCGTCCCAGCGGCCATAGAATTCATCGACGCACTGCCAATGAATGCTAACGGGAAGGTTGATTATCAGAAACTCATCAGAAATTGATGCTAAAGGTCATTCCATACGCCACATTTCCTTGGGATTGTGGAACATTCACGGGCATAATGGACGGTGAAAAGCGGTAGGAAACGGCTGTATTTTGGTTGTTTTGGTTGTATTCGTCGGCAATTCTGCTGATTTTTCCAGCACCTATGCCACGAAGAATGTATCCAGTAGGAATCATACCATTACCATAAATAAAAGACAAAATACCCAACATAAACAAACGGCCACCTGTATTGAACCTGTCGTCTTCCCAATATGGATCGCTTTCACTAGTTCTCATATAATGTACCCCAAGTGCTCCCACTCCCAATCCTACTGCAAAAGCCGTATATCCACCATATTTTAGTCCTGTTCCAAGTTTGAAAAGCCGTCTGCCACTACAATATGTGTCATAAGCCTCTTCGTCAAGAAGTTGCATCAATTCGGCTTCCGGGATGACCACCTTTTCAGTGCCGCTAAGAAAACATAATTTTGTTCTTTTGCGCACCATTTCGCCTTGTTCGGCAACGGTACCAGTTTCCTGTGCTATGGCTACCAAACTAGCAACCATTATCATTAGCAATAAGCATAACTTTTTCATAATCAATGAATTTATAGTTAATAGCATTTACTATTTACTACAAAAATCGTGCAAAATTTGGGTTTTTGTGTTGTAGAGACGGTGCATGCACCGTCTCAAATATATCATTTTGCGTGTTATGAGACGGTGCGTGCACCGTCTCTACAATGTTCTACCGGATTGGCATAAATCCCCAAGAAAATTTCCTCCAGTTCCTTGCGGTCCATGTCGGGATATTCGTTCATCCAATCCATGTATTTTACGAACGCGGCCTTCTGCTCGGCGGTGTAATGCTCGGCGGAGGTGTCCGTGCCGCTCCGCAGGTCGTGGGCGATGTAGTTGTTCGGCCACAGATGATAGTTGGGGTTGATCCTCCCATCCATCAACAAAGCCACTTTTTTATAGAAATCGTTCAATTGGGCATAATTGATCGCTTTCAGGTCTTCCTCTGTAATCGGCTCACAGATATGGAAATGCACCCTTCCCTTTTGTTGCATGATGCCTGTCAGGATGCTGTTGAGGTCTTCGCCCTGTTTCTTTTTGTAATGGCCGTTCTTCTTGGTCAGATACAGCTCCAAGGTCTTCAACTTGTCGCACGACTCCCATTCGTAGGACACCGACACGGGGACGATGTTCAGTTCGCCGAGTGCCACTTCCTTGTCGGCAGCACGGCTCATGTCGAACATCTTGATAATGGCGGGGTCGGTGGCGTCGATGCCGTTTTTGGTGCGACCGTTACGCTGGGCAATCCATACCGACTCATGCACCTCGGTAATGACATGGCGCATGTACTCCGACATGTGCATCAAGCTGTTGTAAAACTCCCTTGGGGTGCCACCCCGCTCGGTGCGGAACATTTTGTTCGCTTTGCCGAAATCGATGACAAAAGGGTGACACATTAGGTTGCTGCCAAAGGTAATCTGGCAGGTTTTCTTACCGACATTTGTCAAAAGGTATTGCAAAATCATCGCGTCAAGAACGATGTCGCGATGGTTGGAGACGAAAAGATATGGCTTCTTTTCGCTGATGCTCTCCATCCCCGACCAAGTCAGTTGGGTGGTGGTTTTCTTCAACAGGATCTCAAAAAGCCCTTTCAGCAGACTCAATTGAAACTCATCCAAGCTACGGACGTTCCGGATGCGGTCACGCAAAGCCTCGGCGGGCATATCGAAATAATGTGCGATGGCGGAAATCACCTCGCTGTCGGCCATGCGCTGTAATGCTGCGGGAAACTCTTCTTCGTTATAGGGTCTGATGTCGTCGAAATTGCTCATCATCTGTTTCTTAGATCTATGAATTTGATGGGCTTACGGCTCTTCGCCGGGTAGTTGATCTGCCTGATGACCTCCACGGGATGCACCTCGATTTGCGGTGCCACACGGATGCGCGAGCGGAAACTGTCTTTCAGCGACTTGACCACGTCGAAGTCGGGCTCGTATTTCAAGCCAATCTTCACCACCACATCGTCGGTGCCGGCCTCGCTTTGGCGCACCTCGATGACATAGTTCTCCACATAATCGGTATTGTCGAGCACGTCGTTGATCGCGGGCGGATAGAGCGTGGTGCCCTTCAGCTTGATCATGTTGTTCTTGCGGCCCACGAGCGGCGTGAGGCGGTAGGAGTTGCGCCCACAAGGACATTGCTCCATGATTTTGGCGGCGATGTCGCCCGTGCGGAAACGCAGCAGCGGCATGGCTTCCACACCCAGTGTGGTGACCACGATCTCGCCTGGTTGACCGTCGGGGACGGGCAGACCGTCCTCGCCGATGATCTCGACGATAATCAACTCGGGATGCACATGGCCGCCGACGCCATATTCACACTCCGAGAAGGTGGCTCCCATCTCGGTCGACGAGTAGGTGGCGAAGAGCTGCACATTCCATTTCTCCTTGATTTTCCGACCCAAGAGGTTGAGGTCGAAGTTCTGGTCGCGCAAGCCCTCGCCGATACCGATGATGCGGCGGATGCTACTGTTCTTATAGTCGATGTCGTGTTCTTCGGCGTATTGTATCAGCTTCAGGATGAACGAAGGCACGCACATGATGGTGTCGGGCTTGATGCGGCGGATGGTGTCCCACTGCAACTCGGGGATGCCGTTGCCCACGCGGATAACGCCCGCGCCCAGCTCGCGCAAGCCGAGGAAATAGGCCAGACCCGCCATGAAACGCTTGTCGAGGGTGGTCATCAGCTGCACCACGTCGCCAGGCTTCACGCCGGCACATTCAAACGACTTCTTCTCGTTGTAGGCCAGGCGTTGCAGGTCCTTCTCGGTGCAACCGAAGGTGACGGGGTCGCCGAGGGTGCCCGAAGTGGTGATGTAGTCGATGATTTTATCCTTCGGACAGCACAAAAACTCATCGTTGAACAGCTGCAGGTCCTTCTTCTCGGTGAACGGAATCTTCACCAAGTCCTCGATATGCTGGATTTTGTCGATTTGGATGCCGTAGCTCTTGAACATCCGCTGGTAGTAGGGCGAATGCGCTTGCAGATATACCAAAGCCTCGTGGAGCAATCCCTCCTGATAGGCTTTGATCTCTTCTACGGATTTGTATTCTATATCGTTGGTGTTCTTCATTTTATAAGACTTCTTTGATCCACTTCAAAAACTCGTTTTTCCACTGCCGACATTCTTCCGTTCCCTTTTCATCGCTCGCCCCGAAGCCATGGCCTCCGGTTTTGTATAGGATGTACCGATGGTTGACATGGTTGGCGGTCAAGGCGGAATCGAGCAGGATGGAGTTATGGTAGTCCACAACGGGGTCGTCGATGCAGTTCACCAGAAACACGGGGGGACAGTTGTCGGGGATATGACGCTCCAGAGAGAGCGAGTCGCACATGACCGCATTGTGGTTGCGTCGTTCGCTGAGCAAAGCCCGACGTGAGCGTTTGTGGACACAGCTCTCGCGCATCGTCACCACGGGATAGATCGGAGCCACGAAGGCAGGACGCAGGTCGACATTGTTGTCTTCCAAGAAATCGGTCTGGTTGAAACATGCCGCCGACATCACCAGATGGCCGCCTGCCGAGAAGCCCATCATGCCCACCCTTTGCGGGTCGATGTCGTAGGCTTTGGCATGCTGGCGCACCCATTGCAGGGCACGTTGCGCGTCGGTGAGCATGTCGGGATACTGCTTGCCACGGAAGAGGATGCGGTGGTGCCAGATGAAAGCACCGATGCCGGCCGCACGATAGCGCAACACAAAGGCAGAGATGCCGTTGGACTGCAGCCATTGGGCCACGTCGTCGCCTTCGTTCTCCTCGTCGAGCCAATAGTAACTCCCGCCGGGACAAACGATGACACTAATGCCTGTTTCGTTGTTTTCAGCCAAGAAAGGCGTCAAAGTGACCTGTTTGCCGTGATGCACATCCTGTCCTTCCCAAAGCAGTACGGGCTCTTGGGCGACGGCGTGTCCAAAACAGAAGAGCAACAAGCCGAAAAACAATAATCTTCGCATCATCACTTACCTAAAATCTTAACGATTTCCTCTTTCGACAGCTGACGGTATTTGTGCTGCATGTCGGCGAAGAAATCCACTTGGAAATACTCCTCGTCGTAGAACGACAGCTTTGAATTGGTGTTGGGCGTGCATTCGAGATACACGATGTCTTCCAATTTCAGGTCTTTCGCCTCACAAACCTGGTCGGCCAGCTTCTTTCCGGCATAGGTCACAGAGGTGCCGGGGTTGTCTTGGTACAACTCGGTCACGATGACATAGGTCTTGCCTTCCACCTCCCTGATTTTCAGGCCGCAGGACGATTCCATGTCCCATTCACCCTTGAAGGGGAAGATTTCGTCGTAATATTCTGGAGATACTTTCATTTCTGTTTAATTGTTGTTTTGAGTTTCCCGCTTGCGGGAATGGCGTGCTTTATTTTTGTTTATTCAGCGGCGGCAACAGATGATTTTAATCTAGAAGCATTTCCAGCCGCCGCATGAAACATATATAGACATCCCCTCCATTCCCGAAGGGAATCTTCTTCTTAATTCTCGACTCTGACATTAACGTTACGTTTCGTGCGGTCCACGTCGCGGCCGAAGGATTTGTTGGCCAAGCGGCGGTCGCGCGGACGATAGGTGCCGTCTTCCATCTCGCGCAAGGCCACATTGCAGAACAGGCGGAACATCTTCGACTCCTGTGTCTCAGAGGCATAGAAACTCTTCCAGGCGTAGTCGTAGAGGTCTTGCAGCTTCTCGGGCGACATGTGCTTGGGTTGATACACCACCTGACCGGCGTTGTAGTGGTCCCAGTCGAAGTCGAAGATGCGACCTTGACGCAGCAGGTCGTCGTGACCCTTGGTGTGCGGGAAGGGCGCAAAGATGGTGAACTCGGCCAGGTCGAGGTCGATCTCACCCAAGAAGTCGATGAGCCGCTTGATGTCGTCCTCGGTCTGGTTGTCGAGGCCGAAGAGGATGGTGCCTTCCACGCCGATGCCGTAGTCGTGGTAGCGTTTCACGCGCTCCTTGATGTAGTCGGAGGTGTCGTAGACGGCCTGATACACATACCAGGCACCTGCCTTGGCGGCCAAATCCAGCACCTCGGGGTCGTCTTCGATGGTGTGGCTGATCCATTTCTTCTTCAAGGGCGCGATGGCACGGAAGAGGTCCATCTCCCACTGCTTGTCCTGCGCCAACGAGTTGTCGACGATGAACAAGCGGTTGTTGTCGATGCCGGCCATGTCTTCCACCACCTTGTCGACGGGACGCGGGCGGAACTTACGGCCGCCGAGATACGACACCGCGCAGGGGTAGCAGCTGAAGCGGCAGCCGCGCGAAGCGTTGAAGAGGTCGACCATCTGCACGCCTTTGTGGTTGTACAACTCTCGTTTGTAAAGGTCGCGGCGGCAGGGGCCTACACTCTCAATTGGAGGTTGGTTGCCCATAAAATTATATATCTTCTTCAGGCAGCCGTTCTTCCAGTCCAAGATGACCTGCTCCGAGCGGCCTTCCGACTCGCCCAGGAAGACGCTGTCGACATGGTCGACCATCTCTTCGGCATGGAGCATGGAAGAGATGCCACCTGCCAGCACGGTCTTGCCGCGTTTGTGGTATTCGTCGGCGATGGCCCAGCCACGTTTCACCTGGGTGGTGAGCATCATCGAGAGGGCCACGAGGTCGCATTCCTCATCGAAATCGATGGGTTCCACGTTCTCGTCGGTGAACGAGATGTCAATATATTCGGGCAAGGTGGCAGCAAAAGCCACAGGTCCGTGAGGCGGTAGGTTGAAGGTCGTCTGACCCGGAAGTTTGTTCCACTTGGGATAGATCAATTTCAGTTTTATCGTGTCCATAGCGTAGTGTTGAACTTGCAAAAGTACAAATTATGGATGATTTGAGCAATATTTGTTGATTTTACGAACAATAGCGTTGCGTCCGACCAAGGCCTCGGCCGTCTCGATGGCCGTCAGCGAAACCCCGCAAAGCCCGTGGATATTAACGTTCTGCCCCGTCAGGAAAAGGTTCTTGACTTTCGTTGAGACCGACATTTGCGAGCGCATCAAGTCGTTGCTGTCCTTCTGGAAGCCGTAGTTGGAGCCTTCCTTGTTGCCGTAATAGTCGCGGATGGTGAGCGGCGACGAGGCGAAGACGAACTCGATTTTTTCGCGGAAGTCGGGATAAAGACGCTCCATGACATTGAGCACCTTGTCCGTCGTGGCCTGCTTCCATTGTTCGTAGGCCTCGCCACGATGCCCTGTATAGGTGTCTTCCCATGCCTTCACACAACTGAACTCCATCGGAGCAATGACGACCATGGTCTCGGCAAACGGGCCTTGACCTTCGACGGGCGGGGTCACGCACATGAGCCTCTGCGGCCATTCGTCGGTGTCGGAAAGCACGAAACGGGAATGGCTCTGGTATGGGAAGGCTTTTTCCTTGAACCTGACAAAGACCTTGAAGCTGGACATCGTCTCCGGCACCGACTGTATGCGCGTCTTGAAGGCCGTTGTGAAAGCTTGCGGGTCGATGATGCGCAGCAACACATCGGGATGTACGTCCGAGATGTAGCTGTCCGCTTGGTAACGCTGGCCTTTTGTGGTGACGACACCTGTAACTTGATGGTTCTCCACCTCGATCCGCTCCACTTCCTCGTTGGACAGCACCTGACCGCCAGCGTCCTCGATTACCTTCGCCAGGGCGTTGGCCATCTGCTGGCTCTCACCGACGAACTGGAACGTCCCGTTGATATGTAGTGTGCTGAGCAGCGCGTGGATGTAGGCCGGTGTCGTCTGCGGGTCGCCGCCAAACAAGGGGTTGAGATAGCTCAACAAGGTTTTCAGCTGCGGGTCGGTGAGGTATCGGTCCCGTAACTGGTCGACAGAACCCAAGAAATCGTCGCTATGTGAGAGGTGGTCCGCAGAGGCTTCGCGCAGATAGAAAAGGTCTTCCTCCTCGGAAAGCTCGAAAAGACGGTTGACGTAGGCTTCGATATGCTCACGTTCGGCGGGAAACATCGTCGAAAGAAAGGCGATAAAACGTCTTTTGCCTTGAGGCAGGCCATAGGTGATCCCATCGCCCATCACGGTGACCACATCGGAGGCGATTTCGTCTGTCGGACTGAGCGAGACCTCATCCATGACCCCCAGATACTCAAAGATTTTGCGGAGGTTGCCTCCTTCCTGGAAGCCGCCGAAGACGTGCATCCCTGTCGGGAAGCTCACCCCATGCCGCTTGAAGGTCTGCAATCCGCCGCCGATGATGGCGTTTTTCTCCAAGACGGTCACTTTGTAGCCTTCCTTGGCCAACAAGGCTCCCGTCACCAAGCCACCCAGGCCACCACCGATGATTATGCAGGTCTTCATTTCAAAATCGTTTGGGTGTCCATAACATGGTCGCAACTCGGCAGCTCCTGTCCCTCAAGGACGAAGTGCAGGTTGTCGGGGATATAGCTGGTGTGCGAGGCAATCAAGTGTTTGTCCTCGTCGGCTTCGACGGCATAGACTTGTGTGTCGCGATGCACCAAGGCCAAGGTCCAGGCCAATTCGCCATAGCCGCTGTTTTTCAGTAAGATGCTATTGTGTTGCAAGGCATCGAATTCGGCGGCATGGCTGCGAATCTTTTTCACATTGCGACGGCTGGCCCGCTCCACTTCGTTGCCTTTGTAGATGTACTTGTAGCGCACGAATGGCAGCACATACTCGGTGTCCTCGCGCTGACGACGCACCTCCTCGAAATGCTCGATGTAATACTTATGGAACTGCGACGTCAAGGCGCGGGCATCGACAGCCAAAACTTCGTTGGCCTGCATCCTCTCCCCTATCTCGACATACAAGCGGCCTTCGCGCAGCACGAAGTCCTTCTTGGGCATCACATGGCTTGCACCGTGGATGAACACGGGCAAAATGTCCACATTCAAGGCCTGAGCCAGCTGGAAGGCGCCTTTATGGAAACGCAAGATCTCGCCCGTCTCGGAACGCGTGCCTTCAGGGAAGACCACCACCGAATAGCCACGCGCCACCAGCTTCTGCAGCCGCTCCACGTTCTTGTCATAACCGTCGGAGACGGGATAGAACTCTGCAAAACGGATGATGACACCATAGATGGGGTTTTTCCAGACCCAGTCGGTGGTGAGTAGCACCACCTTGGGGTTGAGCATCATCATGCAGAGCAGATCCAGATGCGACTGGTGGTTGGCGATGATGACGGCAGGCTTCTCGAAGGTCTCGCCGAATTTGTTCTCGAGGCTGTACTTCACCCCGGGCAAGGCCTTCAAGGCCAAGCGCATGAAACCTGCTATCATCTGGTGGTAACGGTAACGCTTCTTCTCCGACGGAGGCACAAGCAGGATATAAAGCAGCGTCAAGGGCGTGATGAGGACGAAGGCAAAGATAAAGAACACCAACAAGGTCAAGAAGGTGTAAACCATCCGTTTCAAGGTCAGTGGTACTTGACGCAGTTGGCCTTTTTTCTTCGTCAGCCAGCCGAAGATGAATGGCGGCAGGTAGCAGGCCATGAGCACCACCGTCGCCATGCCGATGATGGCCACCTCAGCCAAGGATCGCATGGCCGGGTGCTTGGCGAAAATCAAGGTGCCGATGCCGATGAACATCAGTATACCGCTGAGGATGACGCTGTTACGATAGTTCTTCAGCATCCGCTTGCCATAGGCGTATTCGTAGAGCAGGCCTTCCGTGATGAAAATGGTGTAGTCGTCGCCCTGACCGAAGATAAAGGTGGCCAGGATGATGTTGACGATGTTGAACTTGATGTCGCCCAAATGCATGATGCCCAAGATCCACATCCAGCCCACCGTCAGGGGAAGGAAGGCCATGATGGACAGCTCCAAACGCCCGAACGAGAGACAGAGGAAGAAAAACACGACGATACTGCACACGTAAAGGATGTAGTCGAAGTCGTCGGACAAGGCCGAGACCAGGTTGTTGCCCACATCGCTGATGCTGAAGGCAAAGCCAACATCAGGTAAAGCTTGTCTCAACTGCTGTTTCAAAGGCTCGGATGCCGACACCGGCACCCTCACGAAGTTGACCACCCGCGACAAGGTGTCATGCTGCAAGGCGTACGTCCCACACAGCGCCATCAAAGGCTCCATCTCGTCTTCGCTTAGAGGTTGGTATGATTGGGTGATGCCGTCGGTGAAAGGTGCGAAGGCGTTTTCGGTGAAACCGACTTTCAAGGCCTCCGTTTTGACTTGCTCGGCAATATCGGGGTGACGTTGCCAGAAGGCATCCCATAAAGCCAGTGAGTGCTCTTGTCTCTCCACCGAAGGCAGCAAGCCGTCCAGACCCGAAACGCTATAGGCGACGCTGTCGGGCATCTGTTCCTTCAACGCCGTCATCAGCGCTTCGTTTTGCCTGACGGCATCTTGAAACTCAGGGGCTTCAGAGACGACGTAGATCAAATCCGTCTCGCCTTCCTTCTGCAACGACTCGCTCAAAATGGCCAAATCCTCCTGCTGCTGACGGGTCATGTAGTTGATGTTGTGCAGATCGGCGTCGAAAGCGGTCTCCCGACTGAAATAACCCAGCACCAGCGTGATGATGACCAAAGGCCAGAAAGCGTACAACTTCACCTTGCGCCATGTCTCCGACGGGGCCTTGCCATCGTCGACGAAGAGTTTGTTGGTCTTCTTGGGCACGACGGCGAACAGAGGCAGGAATACCATCACGAAGAGGATGGTGCCCACCAGCATCAAGGCGCCGAAAAGACCCAGGTCGCGCATGGCCTCGGCCTTCACGAAGACCAGACAGGCAAAGGCCGCCACCGTGGTGAGGTTGCCGATGACCAAAGGCTGGATGACATCCTTCAAGGCCTCGCGTTTGTTGTGTTCCTGCTTGATATGGTCGAGATAATGCAAGGGATAGTTGACCGCGATGCCCACGATGACCGAGCCTATGCCCACCACGATGATGGAGATGCTCGTCTTGAACAAGGCGATGACCGCCAAGGCGAAGATCCATCCGAAGAGGACGGAGTTGCCCAGCCAGATCAGGTTGCGCTTGCGGGCCATGGTGAACATCAGGATGCCGAAGATCAGCACCAAGGCCAAGGCGATGGATAGGAAGCTGTCTTTTTTGGTCTGCTGCGCGTTGGTGACGGCGATGGTGGGCGCGCCTACGGCAGAGACCTTCACCTCGGGATGCTCGGCTTCGGTCAGGGCGATGACCTCATCCAACAAACCGACAATCTGCGCGTTGCCCCTGGTGTCGCTGCCCGAGAAGGGCGAGGAGAAGAAGGCAAAACCTTTGTCGCCGCGCTCGTTGAAGAGGTATTCGTCCTCCATGCGGTAGCCCTGCGTCGGGTTGAGGGCGTTGAGTCGTTGCAAGGCGGGCGAATAGAGGTTGAGCGGGTCGGCCTTCACGCCGTCGACGACGAAACTCGCGGTGGGCATGGAAAGCATCCGCTTGACGTTGCCCATGCAGGTGGCCACATAGTCGGGCGCAGCCAAGAGGGAGTCCATGCGGCGGTAGTCGTCTTCGGTAAGAAACAGAGGCGGGTTCTCGCGGATGAAATCCATGGCGTCGAAGACCTGGCTGCCATCGACTTTGCACTGTAGGTTGCCGACCAACGATGCCGTGTCCGTGGCTTTCCAATGCGTCTCAAAGCCATCCATGGCATCCATCAAGGCATCCAAGGTCTCGTCGTCGGTAAGCTTTGTGGTGTCGGCCGAGAAGATGACGGTGATCTGTCCCTGGTCGCTGAGGTCGTTGTAGACCGAGGTGTAGCGCTCCTTCTCGGGGTCGGTGGGCAGGAAGTCCGCGATGTTCTCCTTGTAGTCAAGCCGCAGCGCCGAAAACACACACAAGGCCGTGATCACCAACAGCAGGGCTATCGAGAGCGGTCTGTTCTTCGACAGGCGGTCGTAGATGGCGAGGAAGAACTTGTTCATGCGCCTTTCCTCCCAAACAGTTTATGCAGCAAGCGCGAGGGCCAGCCGTAGACAACCGCCACGAGGCAAAGGACGGTGTTCAGCACGCTGATGCGGAAGAAGTCCCAAAACGGGCGGAAATGCGTGACGCGGTCCTCGGGATAGAACACGTTGACCTTGATGGGCACCAGATCCGTGCCGCGCCAGGCGGAGAAGACCAACAGCGACAGCTCGGCCTCATAACGTGAGGAGATGATCTTCGGGAGACGTCTCAGCGGATAGAGCCGATAGCCCGTCTGGGTGTCGGGCAGGCTGATGCCCGTCTGCACCTTGAACCAAAAGTTGGAGAACTTGTTGGCGAAAGTGTTGCCGCCCGGCATGTTCTCTTGTTTCAGGTTACGGCTGCCCACGATCAAGGCGCCGGGGTGTTGCTCCAAGGCCTCGACAAACAGGGGGATGTCCTCCGGGAAATGCTGTCCGTCGCTGTCGATGGTGAGGGCATAGTCGAAGCCCAAGGCCTTGGCTTTCCTGAAGCCTTGCTTGAGGGCATAGCCCTTGCCGCGGTTGCGGCCGTAGTCGACCACGGTGATGCGCTCGCCGAAAGAAGCCAGGATCTCAGCCGAGGCGTCGGTGCAGCCGTCGTTGACGACGATGACGTCGTCGCAGAAGGCCAGCACGCGTTCCACCACATCGCGCAGCGTGCCGCCGTTGTTGTAGGTCGGCATCACCGTGCAGACTTTCATTTGCTGCATCTTGGCCCGTGTCGTTATGGCATCAGAGGGGTTCATAGCTGAAGGTCAGCGACATTTTGGAGTAGACGGTGATGTCGTCGGCGATGACGAGTTGGGCCTTGCAGCCGTTCTCTATTTCCGCGAAGCCGGAGAACACGAAGCGTACTTCTTTCCCCGCTTCGGGAACCAGCAGGCTGAGGTATTTGATGTTCTTGGACGACTTCAGATAAAGCGGCCGACCCGTCTTATGTTGCAGCACCTCGCCTGCCGTCTTCAGCAGACAGGCTCCTGGTGTGATGGGGTTGCCCGGAAAATGGGCTTTGTAGACGGGGTGCTCGGGGTCGCAGCACAGCCGCGCCGTGAAACCTGTTTCGGTCTCTTCGGTGCTTTGTAGGATGAAAAGGTTGTCCAAGAAATCCATCGTAGAATCGAGTTTTTTATGGTGCAAAGCGTTGAGGCATTGCAAACCAACTTGCAAAAATACACAAAAAACCAAAACGGCGAATGCCAGCAGGCTCCGCAAGGCATGTCATCCCTGCGTTGGCTTGTGCGACGGCTTGGGATCTATGCTTTGCGGAGCCGTCCAATGCATACATAACATTATATTGATTATCAACAATAAACCCGACAGCAAACGACAATAAACGACTACTGTCGACTACAAACGTTTGTTCAACGGCTTAGTATTGACAGATGTTTTTCCTTTGCGATGTTAAAAAACAACAATAAGATGACTAAGCAAACGAAAGACAAAGAGAAGCCTGAAGAAAAGATGGACTTGGGTCCTGTATTTACCCAATTTGAAGGGAAAACCAAGGAAGCCATGATGCACCTTTGCGCCGTCAAGATAGGAATCTGCATTCATGCTTTCAAAAGAGATGATATTGGGGACGTAGACATTGCTTGGGGTAAACCAAATGATCCCAAGACAGGGAAAGGTGGATATGGCCTCTCACATATTCTTACTGACCATGGTGAGGAGATCATGGATTTCAATCTTGACCCCATATACTTTATTCTTCTGATTCTTAACTTCGGCAAGTTGAACAGCCGAGGAAAGAAAAATCGAATATATCTCGAAGGCAAAGATTATAGGCTGATTGTCACCACTGAATGGTATGGAATGAAACAGCAGCTACTGCTCACTGCCTTTGACCTGCGTCCCATTTCGAGAAAGAACCCGCAACGAGCCAAGGAAATGAGAAAAGCCCCTAAAAGATAGGGGCTTTAATCTTCGTTATCTCCGCAAGGATACTCGTAGGATCGATTTTACGGCCAACCCTGTTTATTGGCCAACGACACTGCAAAATTACAACTTTTCCATGAACCCGCAAGGGGATGCGGCTTTTTTGGCCAAAATCTATCTTACAAGAAGATAAACCGCCACTCCCACGGCCAGCACAAGCCCCACGCTGAGCCAGATGATCTTGCGCTTCTGCTCGTTCAGCTTGGTGGCCATCCACTTCACCTTGCCCCTCATGTCGGCCATCTCCTCCACGTTTCGCTTCTCCCGCTCCACATATCCGGCACGTTCCTCTTTGAAATCCTTCTCCTGCTTCGTGATGCGCTTCTCCAAGTTGGCGATTTGGTTGGCATACTGCTTGCTCACCTGTTGCACCAGCAGGGCCTTCGACTTGGCCTTCATCTCTGCCACGCGTTCCACTAGCTCGTTGAGGTACTGCCCCAAGGCCGTGGGTGTGGCCACTTCCTTGTCGGCCATCTCTTTGAAGGTGAGGCGTTCCTCGGGGTGACCCACGGCAGCGACGACGGGTGTGTTGAGATGGCTGAGGGTCTCCAGCACATCGAGGTGGTCGAGGCGTTCGATGCCGATGCCGCCGCCACGCACCACGGCCATCATGTCGAAGCCTTGGCTGTCGATCTCGCAGAGGCATTGGCACAGCGGTGCCGCCTTGAAGAAGTCGGAGCGGAACTCGGTGAAGTCGATGGCGGCCTTGGCGGCCTGTATGCCCGCCTCGAAGTCGGACATGGTGATGGAGTTGTTGGCGAGCAGCAAAGCCACGCGGGGACGTTCGTCGGCGAGCAGGCGTTTCTCGAGCACGCCGTCCACGTTGCGGAAGCCGGCTTGTGCCTTATGGCGGCGCAGCTCGGCCTTCTTCTGGTCGGCGAGGCTGACGGCTTGTTCCTGCAGCTTCTCGACCCGGGTCACGTTGAGGGTGATTTGCACGCTGGCGCGCGGGTCGATCTTACGGTCGAGGATGCCACCCACGGTGATGAGGTTGCCGTCGGCGAGGCTCTCATACATCTCTTTGGGGATGCGGAGCGTGATCTCCTCTTGCGAGGACTCATCGCGCAGGCCAGCGTAGGCATACGCCCACTGCGGGTTGTTCTGGCGTTGCTGGTAGATGCCCCGAAGGCTGACAAGCTTGGCGAACTCGTTCTGTCGGCCCAGGGCCGCGCTGAAAATGGCGATGAGCTCCGAGGGCTTGTAGGTGGGGAAGTTGTCGTTGGTAGTAGGTTTGTCGGTCATGGGTGGCTGGGGTTAGATTAGTGGCGGCAAAGATAGTGTTTTTCTTGGTTTTAGGGATTTTGGGGCTTTTGGACAAAATGATGCCCTTTCTTCTTGATAAGAAAGGGCCAAAGAATCAAGGCCGACATCATGGGCCCACCGCACGAAGCGGGCGCTCCTCCCCCATGTCGGCCATGGCCTGCGCGCCCAACCCGGACGAGGTTTGGCTTTCCCACATGGAAAACTTTTCTTTGAACTCTTTCTTGGCTTCGCCCCCACTGCCGCTTCGCGTCATCGCGAGGAACGAAACGATCCAGACATCCATCAGGCTCCGCGAAGCATGCCATCCCTGCCTTTCTGCCCATGTCATCCCCGCGGGGGAACGTGCGTGGCATGGGATCTATGGGCAGAAAGCCTGTGGAATCTAGGCCTCGCGGAGTCGTTTCGTTATCATCTGGCAATGGAAGAAACAGTCCAGAAACTTGCCTAAATTACAATAGTCAAACAAAAAAGCCTATCTTTGTCACGTCTATCAGATAGCGTTGGACAAAAACCTTCACCATGCAAACGATAAAGATATTCCTTGGGTCTTCCATTACTGAGTTGCACAACGAGCGAGTGCTTTTGGGCGACTACTTGATGAACTCAGTCCGTCCGATATTCAAGCAGGACGGCATTGAAATTGAAGTGTGCAAATGTGAGGACATACGTTCGGGGAATACAGGTAGGCCGCCACAAAATAAGATAGACACACTCCTGAGGAAATGTGACGTGTCCGTCTTCATGTTCAAAACCAAGGCTGGGGACATGACCGTCCACGAGTATGACGTGGCAAGGAAGCTACAGAAGAGGAAACGGCACGAAATCTATATCTATTGTTTCAATGTGCAGGAAGCGGATAAGAGCCAAGAGTTGAAAGACTTTCAAGACCGACTGATAAAAGAACCCTTTTATTGGTATGACTGCAAAGACATTACCGACCTAGAGTCGCAGTTCATCCTTGGCCTGCTGAAATTTGAAAGGCAACTCCTCGGTAAGACGAAACCTTCAATTGTCGATGAGGAAAGCAAAACAGAAAAGGATGCCGATACTCGATTTAAAGAATATATGCTTAACGAAAAGAAACAAGCCCAAAGGAGGAAAGAAATACACAAGAACATCGAAGACCTCATGCAGCAGACCAAGACCGTGATGGCCAACAAGGACGAGACCATTGCCGCCAGAGTCTTTAAGGTCATCGAGCTTTACAAGAAAGCCGACCAATGGGCCGCTGCCACAGACTACGACAAGGAAAAATACTCCAATTTGCTGTTTGACCACGCTAGTTTCTTGTATAAATATGGTCTATATCATGATGCTGAGACCATTTTTTTGCGCCAGATTGAGTTTGTCGAGGGGTTGTACGGCAAAGAACATAAAGATACCGCCTCATCCTACAACAATATTGGCTTGGTGTACCATAAATTAGGCGACTACGGCAAGGCCTTGGAGTACCATCAAAAGGCTTTGGCAATATGTGAGAAACTCTTCGGAACGGAGCATCCCATCACTGCCAAAAGTTACAATAATATAGGGGCGGTGTATGATGCTCAAGGCGACTACGACAAGACGTTGGAGTACTATTTCAAGGGTTTGGCAATTTGTGAGGAAGTACTCGGAATGGATCCCAACACCGCCAACTTCTACAACAATATTGGTTTTTCATATTTTAAACTAGGTGACTACGACAAGGCCATAGAATACCATCAAAAGGCTTTGAAGATATTGGAGAAAATCCTAGGGAAAGAACATCCTCTCACTTCCGCCTCATACAACAATATCAGCCTAGTGTATAATAAACAAGGCGACTATGACAAGGCCATGGAGTACAATCAAAAGGCTTTGGAGATAAGTTTGAAAGTCCTCGGAACGGAGCATCCCGACACTGCCCAATCATACAACAATATCGGCGCAGTACATTATGAGCAAGGCGACTACGATGATGCCTTCGAGTACTTGAATATGGCTTATCAAATCCGTAAGAAGGTGCTTGGACCACAGCATCCCGACACGAAAAACACGTTGCGTTGGATTAGTATTGTAAAGAAAGCCCTCGGCACAAGCAACTAACCTTCAACAGGATTCTCCTCCGCCGCCATCAACCCCTCAAAACCAAACTCCTGCTCATACTTAACAACTTTAGGTTGCTCGAAACCGCCGTTGAACAGGCCAAAGAACTTGGAGAAGAAGCGTTGCAGCTTGTCTAACACTGTGTTCTTCTTGGCCTCGCGGTTGACTTGACCGCCGAAAATAGGCATTGGCGGCAACACCTTAGTGATGGCTACGCCTGTGGTGGTGACATAGCCGTCGCCAAAAGCCTGGTCCATGAAACGTCGTGTGGCCTCAGGTTGAAGATTTTCTTCGCTGATGATGTCCTCCAATTCCTGCTCGCACTGACGGTTTACGTATTCGTTCCATTCTTCCGTGACATCACCTTTCTTCGGTGTCATACGCTCGATGAACTGCATAATCAAGTCACGCTTGTTGCGCAGGTCGGGACTGGAGCCGATGGCTTTCTGAATCTTGGCGATGATGGTCTTGTCCTGGCAGTTTTCGTCGTGGTATTGCTTGACCAACTGAAGGATATAAGGAATGTCTATCTGGATTTTGTTCACCAATTCCATCTCAAACACAAGGTCATCCTCGATATGCTCCTTCTCCCCTCCTGTCTCTTGGCGCAACTCTTCGTGCAAGTCGTTGTACCAAGTCAAGTAGTCTTGGGTGTCGAAAGGGCTGATGATGACCTTGTCGTCGGTGAACTCATCAAAGGCGGAAAGCAGGTTCTGCATCTTCAGCACGCCGCCAAACAACTTCACGAACTCCTTCTTTTCTTCCAAAGTGAAGTTCATGGGATTGATAGGCAAGGCATATTTGGCCAGCAACTCATCGATGATTTCTTTGTAGCCCGACACATGTTTGCCCTTCTCATCCTCATAACCGTAATAATAGTCCTCGAAAGGTCGCATCAGCACGAGGCCGGCGGCATCTTTGTCGCCAAACAGGGCAAACGACTCGTTGGTGGCATCTTCGAGGTTGCGGAAGCAGACGATGTTGCCGCAGTCCTTGATGCTGTTGAGGATGCGGTTGGTGCGGCTGTAGGCCTGCAGCAGCCCGTGCATCTTCAGGTTCTTGTCCACCCAAAGGGTGTTCAAGGTCTTGGCATCGAATCCGGTGAGGAACATGCTGACCACGATGAGCAGGTCCACCTCGCGGTTTTTCATGCGGAGCGAGATGTCCTTGTAGTAGTTCTGGAACTTCTCGCTGCTGGTGTCGTATTTGGTGCCAAACATGGCGTTGTAGTCGGCAATGGCACCCTCCAGGAAGTCACGGGTGGAGGCATCGAGGTTGCCGGTGCTTTCGGGGTCTTCGTCGCCGAAGCCGCCCATGACATCCTCGGCTTCGTTGGCGGCGTAGGTGAAGATGGTGGCCATGCGCAGGCGTTGTGCCGGGAGCCTCGTCTCCATCTGGCGCTTGAATTCCTTGTAGTAGGCCGTCGCCATCGGGATGGACTCCACACAGAGGATGGAGTTGAAGCCGCTCAGGACGCTCTGCTTGTATTTGTAACGCTCGTTTTGCTTGGTCTTCTGCGGGAAGTGCTCGAGGATATACGCCACGTTGTTGCTGATGCGCTGCCCAGCCATCATGGCCTCGTCGGTGGCGATGCCCCACACCTTCTTGTCGACGATGTCGGCCTTGGCTTTTACCGTGCTGATATAGTCCACCTTGAACTTCAACACGTTCTTGTCGCGGATGGCGTCGATGATGGTGTAGGTGTGCAGCTGGTCGCCGAAGGCCTGCTCGGTGGTGCGCAGCGTGGCGAACTTGCCCGCGCCCGCATTCTTGGCGAAGATGGGCGTGCCAGTGAAGCCGAAGATGTAATACTTCTTGAAGGCCTTGGTGATCATCACGTGCATGTCGCCAAACTGGCTGCGGTGGCATTCGTCGAAGATCATCACCACATTTTCGGCGGCGCATTTGATTTCCTTTTTCTTCTTCAGCAGGGTGCTGAGCTTCTGTATGGTGGTGATGATGATGCGCTTCTGGTCGGAGGTGTCGTTGAGCTGCCGCTGAAGGATGTTCGACGAGGTGTTGCTGTTGGCGCAGCCTTTCTCGAAGTTGTCGTATTCCTTCATGGTCTGGTAGTCGAGGTCCTTACGGTCGACGACGAAGAGCACCTTATCGATGTCGGGCATGGCGGAGGCAAGTTGTGCCGTCTTGAACGAAGTCAGCGTCTTGCCGCTGCCCGTGGTGTGCCAGATATAACCGCCTGCACGGGTGCTGCCTTGCCATTTGTTCATCGTGGCCTGCTTGATGCGCAGTAGAATGCGCTCTGTGGCGGCGATTTGGTAAGGCCGCATCACCAACAGGTTCTTGTCGACGGTGAAGACGCAGTATTTCGTGAGCACGTTGAGCAGCGTCGACTTGGCCATGAAGGTCTTGGTGAAGTCGCGCAGGTCGATGATGGGGCTGTTCTCGGCATCGGCCCAGTAGCTGGTGAACTCGAACGACTGCGACTGCGTCTTGATGCGCGACTGCACCTTGTTGACCGCCGTCACATGGGCGAAACGCGTGGTGTTGGAGTAGTATTTGGTCTCGGTGCCGTTGCTGATGACAAAGATCTGTATGTAGTTGTAAAGCCCGCAGCCCGCCCAAAACGAGTCACGCTCGTAGCGGTTGATTTGGTTGAAGGCTTCCTTCAGCGGCACGCCACGGCGTTTCAGCTCGCAGTGTACCAGGGGCAGTCCGTTCACCAGGATGGTGACGTCATAGCGGTTGGCGTAGGCGCCACCTTCGGGCACATATTGGTTGAGCACCTGCAGGTGGTTGTTGTGGATATCACGCTTGTCGATGAGGCGAACGTTCTGTGAGCTGCCGTCGTCGCGAGTGATGTTGACGATCTCGGAGCGTTGGATGCGTTCGGTCTTGTCTTCGATGGTCATCTGCGGCGAGGCGATATGCTGGTCGAGGAGTTGTTGCCATTCTTTGTCGGAGAAAGTGAGCTTATTGAGGCGTTCCATTTGATGCCGCAGGTTAGCGATCAGCTGTGCCTCGTTGGTGATGTTGACACGCTCGTAGCCCTGCTCCACCAGCTGTTTGATGAAGCCGGCCTCCAGCGCGGCCTCACTCTGATAGCCGTTGTCCTCACGCGGCAAAGGCTCGTAGTGTGCCATCACCGTGCCATGCTCTTGTTCCGCTATGATGTTGAAGTTTTCCATTGCGATTTAGAAATACGACTCGATATAATTCAAAAGAGCCTCATAATTTTCGCCAGATAATTGCAATGCTCCTTGCGGTGCCCATTTCAAACCATGTTTCATCAATTTTTCAATGCTTAGCCTCTCGTTCGAGCATTCACCAATCTTCTTGAGCTTGACAAACCTATTATGCTGTTTGGCATTTTCAAAGTCTTGAAGATTCTTGTAGTACTTCCTTTCCACATCCATTTCTTTATTGTAACGAAGATCGCAAGCCACAACCTCAAACTTAAAAACAATTCTCTTTAATGGTTTTGAAAAGTAAATATATCCAATATCACCGACCTGAAAATTATTGCTCTGCTTCCAATAGATAGCTCCAAGCTCATCGAAACACGCCTTGTGGTCGAAATATCTTGGATTGGCAGGTATCATCCAAACTCTCGATAAGCCACTATGTGCCTCTACCTTCTCTGATAGAATAGGCGGCGTTGTTTCTATAGTCTTTTCTTCAAAGTATGAAGCGAGTGGATTGAGCCCGTCATTTCGACCAACCGCGATATGGAGCGTCTGGCGAAGCGTTTCTTGTTGATGTTGCGGCAACTGGCTTCGCTCTATTATCATATTCAAAATCTCAGCTTTACCTTCTGCCGAGCACCAATACTCCACACTTTTATTGATTTTTACTTGCTTGCGGCAATAATCGAGCATCTTTGATGAAGAGTAGTCGGCTCTATACAACACTTCCATTAACTGGCGAGCTGCCTCGTTATCAGGTTCGTATTTGATGGTCTCAACAAGCGCAGCCTCGTGTTGTGGTGTGCTATAATCAATATGATAAACTTCAAGCTTTGCACCCAACAACAATATGCCAAAGCTGCACGAAGTTTGGCGCATGTAATCCATCAACTGTTTAGCATCCTTTTCTTCCTTCCTCTTTTGAGGTCGTTTCAACTCAACGATGATTTCAGGACTAACCTTTTCAGAAATAAAAAGGGCAAAGTCGGCTCGATGCGTGGAAGTGCCAAATTTGATAGGGTACTGCTCGGTCAAGCCTTTGTTCAGTCGATACCAGTCCAAAGCCCGAAAGAACTCTCTGGCAATGTCCTTTTCAAAAACCATCTCCGTGTTGTTGTTACGGACGCTGCTTGCCACTTCATCGCAGAAGTTGTTCCAGATTATTTTCCAGTCATTCATGATTGCATAGTTTTATTCAAATGTCAATAATTGGTTTCTATAGTATTCATACTGCCTCTCCCGCTGCGCCAGCTGCTGCTCAAGGTTGGCGATGCTTTGCTCGAAGGTGTCGAGGATAGAGACTATACGCTGCTGTTCAGATATGGAGGGTACAGGAATAATTAAACCGCCAAGTTTTGCTTGAGAAATATTTGGCACTGAGCCGACACCTGCTAAAGCCTTTAATGTCGCTTGAATCGAATGTTTTTGCAAGGTGTAGTTTAAATACTTCGAGTCTATTTTCAATTTCTTTAAAACAACAAGCTGAGGGTTAATCGTGGCTTTTTCAGGTAACTTATCAATACGTGCAACTTTTCCAACTGAAGCGGTTTTACATAAAATTACATCTCCTTCCTCAATCATGATTTCTGGCGATTCCTCATACTTTGCCCATGTGATATAGGTACATGAATCATAACACATATTACCATCCACAATATTGCCTGGGCTTAACGAAATGGCACCTTGTCCCTTTGTAACCTGGTCTTTTCTTGTATATCCTCTAAACCCTATTCTGCCTTTAATATCACACACATCTCCCAACGTCTTCATCTCTACCTCCTCTCTTCCTTCCAAATCAAGCAGTTGGTCGCGGTAGTGCTCGTATTGTTTGCGGCGCTGGGCGATTTGCTGTTTGAGGTTATCTATGGCGGCCGTGAAAGTATCGAGGATGCTAACAATATGGGTCTGCTCAGCAATGGAGGGGACGGGGATTTCAAATTGTGAATACTTTGAAATCCAATGACGCTGATGTTGTGCAGGCACAAAACGAATTCCGCACATCGCATAATAAACATAGCGGAAGTTTACTCCCGCTTTAGGTTTAAGCATTTTCATGGCAGAACTCTTTACCTTAAAGCAATAATCAATCCAATGGAATGAAGTTGTAAAATCATCGAATATAATTGTAGGATTCTCTTTGCTTGCCTCAAAGACTCCATCGGTTTCATTCGTATAACCCAGCAACAACGATTGTCCAGCTGTCAATACTGGAATATCATACGAATCATCATAATCCGTTGATTTCACCAGATATTGAGTTGGCTGCTCAAAATCCAAACACTCACCTAATTTCTTCCACTCTAACATAGGAATCTCCTTTCTTCCATTAAGTTCATTATTTGTTGATTCCACGCTTCATTACTTGGCCTATGCTCGTCGTCAAAACATGCAAGTATCTTATCACGCATATCGGGTTCAAGCAATCCTTTCATGATATAATCATAAACCAACAAATAATACTCCATCAAATAGGCATTCAGTCTTTTGATTAAAGCCAACACTTCGCATAGTATCCCATCAAGATTGCGCCCATTCATTTCCATCACCAAATTACTCATGCTCAATCCATGAGCGTACTGTGAAAGAAAAGAAAGAACGTCATAACCGTCGCACATATCTATTCTTTCATATAATTCCGTCCACTTGTATTGATTCGCCCCCGTCTTTTTATATGTTTTGAATGCTTTAAACTTCCAATTTCTATCTTTCACAATCTTGTCGAAGGCTTCCTTATCCTTAACTTGTAGCGGAGACTTATCAATTATTCTTTGTGCTTGATACATTAAACGCTCACGAAGTTCCCGATTATGTTGGTTTTGTTCTTTATAGATTATATACTCATCATCAGGCATAGTTCCTTTATTAAAATCATCTTCGGGGAGCGCTACCATATTGCGTTCACATCCATCTATGACATACAAAGCATGACGCAACCATCTTAAATCTACGTCCGGTTCCATATAAATCAGATGAAATACCGCCACACTATCTCCCAACATTCTTAAGATACAACATGCCGAAATAAAATCTTTATGCTCAAGAACCACTTTCGCTAATGTGTCAAAAGACTTAAGCTTACGGTAGCATAAATGGGCAGCATATCCATTCAAATCCCACACAGATGCATTATTGTAATGATCACACACCCTCTTCATCGTATTCATGAAGATATAAAAAGAGTAATAGTATCTCTTGACAGTAGAGTACCCAAACTCTTGTGTGCCATCTATGTGGAAACCCGATCCCATTTCAATTATTTGTTATTCTCCCAATTCCTTAATGATTTCAGCAATCCTCTTGTTCAGCGCATCCCCTTCGACAACGAGTTTCTCCAAAGTGGCGTTCACCTCCACAATGTCAATCACCTCGCGGGTGTCTTCCTGCTCCACATAGCTGCTCACGGAGAGGTTGCTGTCGTTGTCCAGAATCTCGTCAATCGGCACGAGGCGCGAGAAATACTGCTCTTCCTTGCGCCCACTGAACGCCTCGAAGATATGGTTTTGGTTAGCCTCGGTCAGCTTGTTTTTGTTGCCGTTTTTCACAAACTCCTTGGAGGCATCAATGAAGAGCACGCGGTTGTCGGGGCGGCGGCCCTTGCGCAGCACGATGATGCAGGTGGCGATGCCCACGCCAAAAAAGAGGTTGGCTGGCAGCTGTATGATGGTGTCGATGTAGTTGTTCTCCACAAGCCAGTGACGGATGGCCCTTTCCTTGCCGCCACGGTAGAGCACGCCAGGAAACTCAACAATGGCCGCGGTGCCGCTCTCGCTCAACGAACGCAGCATGTGGAGGGTGAAGGCGAGGTCGGCCGTGCTGTCGGGCGCCAATACACCCGGGCCTGCATAACGGTCGTCGTTGATGAGCAAGGGATTCTTGGAGCCTTCCCACGGGATGCTGTAAGGCGGATTGCTCACGATGGCATCGAAAGGCTCGAAGTCGCGGTGCAGCGGATTCAGCAGAGTGTCACCCAAGCGGATGTCGAAGTTGTCGTAGTTGATGTTGTGCAGAAACATGTTGATGCGGCACAGGTTGTAGGTGGTCGGGTTGATCTCCTGGCCGAAGTATTTCAGCGCGGGGTTTTCCTTCCCTATCGTCTTCGAGAACTTCAGCAGCAGCGAGCCAGAGCCGCAGGCAGGGTCATACACCGAACGAATCTCATGCCCGTCGGCAGCAGTCAAGCGAGCCAGCAACTCCGACACCTCCTGAGGCGTGAAGAACTCGCCACCGCTCTTGCCGGCATTGGAGGCATACATGGTCATCAGGAACTCGTAGGCATCACCAAAAGCGTCGATTTTGTTCTCTTGGAAGTCCTCGCCGAGGTCCATGTCGCGCACCTTGAGCAGCACCTTGGAGATGAGTTTGTTTCGGGTCTTCACATCGCCGCCCAGTTGAGTGCTATCCACGTTGAAGTCGCTAAAAAGTCCTTTCATGTCATCTTCGCTCTCCGTGCCGATGGCCGAGCCTTCAATGGCCTTGAAGATGTTCGACAAGGTCATGTTGAGATTTTCGTCATCCTTGCAGCGTTTGCACACGTTGCAGAACAGCTGCGAGGGCAGGATGAAGAAACCTTTTTCCTGCACCATCTGCTGTCGGGCAGGCTCGGCGTCGGCATCGCTCATCTTGGCGTAGTCGAAGCCTTTGATACCAGCCTCCTTCTGTAAGTTATTGATATAATCGGCGAGATTTTCGGAAATAAAACGATAGAAAAGTGTGCCGAGCACATAAGCTTTGAACTCCCAGCCGCCCACGGCACCGCGCAGCTCATCAGCCATGCTCCAAATTGTCTTGTGAAGCTCGTCACGTTGTTGTATGGTTGCCATATATTTAGATGCTATAAAACAATTAATCTACAAAGATACAAACTTTTTGCACAACCCATTCATGTTTGGCTAAAAAAGACGCAACCATATATCCCATGCCTCCTACATGCCCACGCAGGGATGACATGGCTGCTGGACGACCCGGGCTCGCCTACCCTTCACCGGATCGTGCCCGCGTGCCATGCCCAAAACGCGGGGCAGCGGTCGCCCAAGGACGGACTAAACGCTTGAGTTTCACGGAGGGGTACTTTGATTTTCCAGTGAAAACCAACAACTTATCCGACAACAAACGACAGCAAATGACTACTGTCGACTACAAACGTTTAATCAACGGCTTACTCTTGACAGATGTTTTTCCTTTGCAGCGTAATACTAAACAAACCACTATGGAAGCACAAGACAACAAGACCATTGAAGTCCCTATGGGGAATAGCAAAGAAGACGTCAAAGCAAGAGAAGCCATTATTTCTGATGTCTATAGACGTTGGTATGAGGCAAACCCTTCGAAAGCAACGTATAACACAAACTTGAAAGACTATATCAACGTACGATTCCTGTCAATAAATGAGACCATTCACCATGCATCAATGTCATATTTATCAACTTTAGCAGTTCTTCAATTAGATCTGATTTTAAAAACAGCTCATCAAGTTGGAAAACCAGCAAAACCAAAACCAAACAATAAAAACCAAGCTGATTTCTCAAAGATACTCATCATGGAGTGTCATTTAATTGGTATTGGCACAGCAAAACTAACTGTTGGAGTGAAAAAGAAAACTGGTATGAAAATTCAGTATTGCATTACAGCGATAGAGACATAAAAACCGTCGGAGTTATAAAGGGCTTGGCAGTCGCCATTTCCCGTCCGACGGTTTCATTTTTCGCACTCTACATTACCTCCTGTCTTACTCAATTGGAATGTGTACGGTTATTTGTTATCACGGGGGCCGGTATTCTCTCATCCCGATTTCCACCCGTAGGGTTGCCGCAGAACGCAGGAGGTAAGTCGTACTGAAACGATAGGCCACCGCGCGGACTTTCGGAAGGTCATACCTGATTCCTGACTTATTTCTGCCTGCAAAAATACAACTTTTTTCCCAATCCGCAAGGTTTGAGGCACAAAATGCGACCACAAACCAAAGGGTTTGAACAGTTCCCTTCCCCATTTTTCCCTATCTTTGCCCCAAAATCCATCCATTATGAAACTCGCAGAAGCATTAAGCATCAGGAAAGACCTGCAAAAGCGCATACAACAATTAGGACAGCGCATACAAAACAACGTGAAAGTGCAGGAGGGCGAGTTCAGCACGTTGTCATTCGAATGCACGGCTTAGGCCGCACGGCGCACTACTTACCGGTTGACTGTGAGTGTCGGATGCCTTTTTTTTCGGTGGTCCAAAAGACGCAGCCATAGATTCCCGCCAACGCACATTCCTCAGCTGGAATGACATGGCTGCTTGATAACCCGGGAACGCCTACGCCTCAACCGGGCTGGGCGGGCAGGCACGGCCGACATCTGGGCTGCGCCAGAAAGGGACAGACTAAGGGCTTGAGCCTCACGGAGCGGCGCTTGTCGTTTGACTACGTTTGACTTCGTCGAATGCAAAGCATTTGACTTCGAAGAAGTCACTCCGCGACCTGAGGCCCAGGTCCTTAGGCTGGCTGTGCGTGGGGATTGATGTCGGCCTTGATTCTTCGGTCCATTGACTCGCTTCGCTTCGTCGAATCTTCGATTTCTCATCAAGGAGAAGGGACAAGAGAGTGAATGAATCCAAGAGTGTCGGAGATTGCGGGTCAAGCCCGCAATGACGGCATGGGGTTCAGAGGTGGTACTAGAGCGGAGAAGATTAAGGGCTAACAATGACGCAGCCATAGATCCCATGCTTACCCACCTGCCCACGCAGGGATGACATGGCTGCTGGGCACACTCGGGGATAACATGGCTGCTATGTCTTGAATAAAATAGAAAAAGCCCCTCAATTATTCACCAAAAAATCGTATCTTTGAGGCCTTGATTCACGACGACGCCCCGATGGCCAAAGAACAACAACATATAGACTATGACGCCTATATCAGGCAAGGAGAACCCGACAAGTGCAAGCGTGCCGACGCATGGCGCGTGGCCATCGGGCTGCAAGCCGTGGATGGGCTGACGACCTCCGACTATCTCAACGAGACCGCACGCCGCAATATCGAAGGCGAGATCGACATCGACGAAGCTCGCCAACTTGTCAAGACCTATTATCAGAAAAAGACGACTCGTGAACCCGATGACGACGAGAAGCAGGAGGCCGACGAGGTCTCGGGCAACATCTCGAAACTGCTCCAAACCGACGCGTTCACCTATAGTGTGGCCGGATTCGCCGCCATCCATAAAGCCATCTTCGACGGGGTTTTTAAACACGCCGGGCGATTCCGCGACTACGACATCACCAAGAAGGAATGGGTACTTCGTGGCGACACCGTGCAATACGCACACTGGCAGGACCTGCGAATGGCCCTTCAATATGACCTCGACCAGGAACGCCAATTCGATTATACCGACTTGGACAAAGACCAGATGGTGGAACATATCGCCAAATTCGTCTCAGGTCTCTGGGAGATCCATCCGTTTGGCGAAGGCAACACACGAACCACGGCCGTCTTTACCATCAAATACCTGCGGTCGTTGGGCTTCGACATCAACAACGACCTGTTCGAACAGAACTCTTGGTACTTCCGCAACGCCTTGGTTCGCGCCAACTACCGCAACATAGCAAAAGGCGTCAATTATGAATCCCTTTTCCTTGTCAGATTCTTCCGCAACCTTTTACTCGGCGAAAACAATACGCTGAAAAACAGGTATATGATCATCAACCCTCCCAAGGAATGGAAAATGCCCGAAAACGAACATGCACCCAACAAGCTACCCAACAAGTTACCCGACAAGTTTGACACGGATAATCTGTATATCAAGAAGTTAATAACGATTATTTGCGATAGACAAATGTCGATAAAAGAGATGATGACTGACGCTGGACTTAAAGACAGGGTGAGTTTCCTAAATCTCTATCTCAAACCCGCAATCAAAGAAAAATACGCCCGGATGCTTTATCCTGATAGACCCAACCATCCCCGTCAGAAATACCTGCTGACGGCTAAAGGGCTGACATTATATAAAGCAGTAGCAGCCATAGATCCCATTCCGACACACCTGACCACGCAGGGATGACATGGCTGCTAAAGCTTACAATAAATAGGTTAAAACCTTACTGAAACCTTTCTTCCCCTATCACCCCGTTCAGCTTGATGTCCTCAAACCGAATCGAAGTGACGTCGCCGTTTGCGCCCATGAACTCCACACGGCTGATGCCTTGGGTCCGCTTGTCGAAACGGAACACCAACAGGCTGAACATGCGTTTCATGTCGCGGCGCTTGGGGGTCATCTCGGCTTTCCAGAAGGCGTCGTCATCGTACAGCACGATGTCGAAAGACGAGGTGTCGAAGAGCTTCTTGCCCGAAGCACTGCCCATGATGATGCTGGCGATGCCTTGGTACATGCGGTTGGCGTTGCCCTCCAAGACCTCCGCCTTGCCATCGGTCACCTTCACGATGCGCTCGCCGTTGACGACCAAAGCGAAGGGATAAGGGGTGGTGTACTCCCAGCGCAGACGGTCGGGCGCGACGAAATACATCATGCCTTCCGAGACCGAAGGCTCGGCCAGCATGGTGGATGTCTTCTCCTGCACGAAACGGCATTGCATCGACTGCATCGAAGCCGCCGCCTGGCTCAGCTGGGCCATCACCTCTTGACTTTGAACATCAGTGAGTTTCGTCTGCGCATAGGTCGTCAGGCCCATGACCGCCATCACCATTAATAAAAGGACTCTTTTCATCTCATTTCATGATTAGGAAACACCCCAACACTACAAGAACCAGGCCAATCCATCGCGAGAAGGGGATACTCTCGCCGAAGACGAGCCACGCGGCCAACATGCCGAAGACGAAAGAGAGGCTGGTCAGAGGATAGGCTTGGCTGAAGGGGAACTTCTTCAAGATATAAAGCCAAAGCACCGTGGCCACACCAAAACTGATGCCACAAGCCAAAAACCAAAGGTCGTCAAGCACAGTCTTGAAAAACGCCCATGTCCATTCAAACTTGCCGATTTTCTCCATCGCCAACTTGAGGAACACCTGTCCTCCCGAAAGAAAGAGCGTCTGCAAGGAAACCAAACCTAATATTTTCCACATAATCAAGCCTCCAATATGGTTAATGAAACATTTTTCCCGTCGGAACGGTTATACAACAAGATGCACTTCGGCTGCCTGTCGCTGACTTCCGTCGGATTCACGAACAACGATGCCGGAACACGACCCGCCTTGAGGCATTGCGCCGCCACGTAGAACCCCAAGCCCGAAGACGTGAAGCTCTCGCCAAAGAGGTGTTTGTAACGCAGCAAAGGCTTGTCGCCGAAGAGGGTCTTCGTCTCTTCCTGATAGGCCTTGTTGCTTTCATGGTTGCCACTGAGGCCGGTGAGGATGTAGTCGACGTCGGCGAGGCTCTTTCCTGCGGATTGCAGCATCCTGGCGACGGTGTCCATCAGGGAGTTCGTCGTGGGCTGGTGCAGCATCTGGAAGCCCGTGAGTCTGCATAAAGGCTGCAACCCTGGATTGCTTCGTTCCTCGCCATGACTGGCAGAAGCCAATATGACAGAAACGGCGGCCTCGCCACATTTCTCCTCGTCTTGACCCATCACGCCGCCTTTTTTCAGGATGCGGTAGAAGGTCTCCGTCATCTCGTCGTGGCCGCCCACCAAAGCGGAATTGATCTTGCCCAGTTTCAGCTGCCACCAGGCGTCCTGCAGGGCGCTGTCGAACGAGATGCCTTTGTGGGCGTAGGTGACATTATAGCCGTGGTTCTTCGTCTGGATGGCCACCAACGAGCTGATGGTGTTGTGTGTCGACTGCATGAAATAGGTCGGCTTCAGCAGCTGCTCGCCCTCGTTCGACAAGGCGTCGAGAAAGAACTCTGTATTCTCGATGCAGCCATAACCTGTACCCGTGATGATGGCGTCGACGCTGTCCATCTCAGCCGCTTTCAGGGCCTCTTTTGAGGTGGCCAAGGCACGTTTCAGGATCTTGCCCATGCGGCGCGCCTCGATGGGCGACACATAGTCCTTGAAGCTCGGGTCAACGGAACGGGTGAAAGGTGCGTCATACTGGACAGGCTCCTGCATCCATTCCTCACTCAGCGGCTGCTGGATGGAGATTTGTTGGGCGGAGAGGACATAAATGGAATCAGGTTGCTGAGCCTGTCGAAGCCCCGGCTTCTTATCTGTCGGCCCTTCGACAAGCTCAGGGACCTTAACTTTTGAAATCAGCAGCGACGAATCGTTTCCGCCAAAACCGAAGGCGTTGCATAAAACATGCTTTAACTCCTTTTTCGTGGGCTGGGCGACGGGCACAATGCCGTCTTCCATAGCCTGCGACCAGTTCAGATTGACCGGCAGGAAGCCATGTTGCAAGGCCAAGATGCAGAACACCGCCTCAATGGATCCCGAGGCGCTGGTGGTATGTCCTGTGAAGGGTTTCGTCGACGAAACGGGCGGCACCTGTTCGCCGAAGAGCCGCATCATGGCATGGCTCTCGCTGGCATCGTTGTTGGGCGTGCCCGTGCCGTGCGCGTTGATATAGTCGATGTCGGTAGGCTGCAAACCCGCCAGCTCCAACGCCTCTTTCATGGCACGGTAGGCGCCTTCACCATCGGGCGAAGAGGCCGTCTGATGGAAGGCGTCGCAGGCGTTGCCATAGCCCGAAAGCAGGGCTTGTGCCTTCACGCCACGGCGCTGGGCGCTCTCTTCCGATTCCAAAACGAGATAGGCCGCGCCTTCGCCCAAGTTGAGGCCGTTGCGGGTGGCGTCGAAGGGACGACAAGGCTCGGTATCGAGGATCATCAGCGAGTTGAAGCCGTTGAGGTGGAACTTGGTGATGCACTCGCTGCCACCCACCACGACGATGTCGGCCTCGCCGCAGCGAATCATGTTGGCACCGAGGATGATGGCGTTGGCTGCCGAAGAACAGGCCGTGGAAATGGTGGTCGAGAAAGCGAACTTGCCAAAACGGTTGGCGGTCATCTCGGAACAGCTGCCGCAGTCGTGGGCGGCGATGTATTCCTTGTGGACCTCGCTGTTGATGTAATCGAGGTAGAACTGCTCGCTCATGTCCATGCCACCCACCGTGGTGCCTGAGATAAAGCCCACGTTGGGAAGCATCTCCGGCGTCAGGCCTGCGTCTTGCAGCGCCTCGTCCAGAGCCAGCATGCCCATCAGCGCGGTGCGGGTGGTGACGGCATCGTCGGCAATGCCCAGACGCGCCCGCATCTCGGCATCAGTTAGCTTCACCTCCCCAACGGGAAACTCCTTATGTCCCGTTTTGAGGTATTGCAGCTGTCCCACGCCCGAGCGACCGCTCAGCAAAGCCTCCAAGGTCTGCGCCTTGCCCAAGCCTATCGCCGAGACGACTCCCGTTCCTGTGACCAGAATCGGCTTCATCGCTTATTTCGTGCGGTTCTTCGAGATATAATCGGCCATCACCGCCACCGACTTGAAGATCTCCTTGCCTTGCGACGGGTCTTTCAGCTTGATGCCGTAGTTCTTCTCCATCAGCACGATGAGCTCGAGAGCGTCGATGGAGTCAAGGCCGAGGCCCTCACCAAACAGGGAGGCGTTCTCGTCGATGTCTTCGGGTTTCATGTCTTCGAGGTTCAAAGCCTCGATGATTTGTTGCTTTAAGGTGTAAATCAGTTCGTCCATGTTTATGATTATTGAATTGTTTAATTGTTGTCTATCAAGAAAATATGTGCTTCAAAATGGTTCTCGTCGGTGCAGTCGAGCCAGCCGCCGAGGATGCTTTTTGTCATCGGGTCAAGGAAGGCGTTTTGCAATTCCCGTGCCACGATGCTCTCGTCATACTCCTCCAGAACGAGGAAAGAGGTCTCGCCGTAATACTTGTTGCGGATGGCGATTTCGCCCGTCACGATGTTGGGCAAGGTATACACGAAGGCCGCCGGACTGGGGAAGAAGCTCTCAGGGTCTTGTATGGTCGCCTGATAGGCGGTGTCGGCCTGCAAGGAGGCGCTGCGGTTGAAGAACACCACGGCACGGTCCTCGCGCGGCTCGAAACGCGGTGCGCCTTCGGCCTGCAGCAGCAGCTCCGAGGCGACGAAACCCAACTTGCACAACGTGTCCATCTTGAAGAACTTCGGATAGTCGCCCACGCAGGTACGATACAGTTCCGTCAGCAAGGCCCCACCTGTCTCGTTGTGGTTCATCACCTTGCCGTCGACCTTGACCTCGTTGGGCGTAATATCAACTTCATGCCGCATCATGCCGCACCTCCTTTCGCCATCAGCAAGGCCGCGTTGCAGCCTCCGAAGCCCGACAGCAGCTTGATGAAAGCCCGCTTGTCGGTGGGTTGGTTTTGGTTGGAAAGCACCAAAGGATGCGTGACGCCAAGGGTCTCGAAGCCTCTGGTGGCCAATATGTTGTTGTCGTCGATGGCCTGCATCGAGAGGATGGTCTCCAGGATGCCTGCGGCACCCATGGTGTGACCGTAATAGCCTTTCAGTCCGTTGACCGGCACTTGTGCCAGCCCGGCCCTCTCGATGGCCACCGATTCCATTTCGTCGTTGTATAACGTGGCGGTGCCGTGGGTATTGATGAAAGCCAGTCGCTCGGGGTTCATGTCGCCGAGGACGGCCTTCAAGGCCCTATAGCTGCCTTCGCCCGTGCGCGACGGACCGCTGATGTGGTTGGCGTCGTTGCGGATGGCACCACGGCAGGCCACCCAGTCGTTTTCGTCGATCGTCTCTTTACGGGTGTAAACAATCGTCGCGGCGGCATCGCCGAGGTTGAGGCCTGTGCGGTTGGCATCGAAGGGCTTGCAGGGCTCCACCGACAGGGCCTTGAACGACTGGAAGCCCGACACGATGAAGGCCGACTGCACATCGGCGCCCACGGTCACGACATAGTCGAAACGGCCACTCTCCAACTCACGCATGGCTTGGATCTGGGCACAGACACCCGAGATGCAGGCGTTTGAAACCACCAATGGGGTATTGGGGTTATGGAAAAATTCCGTCATCTGCCTCGCCGCCAAGCCCAAAAGCACACGCTCGGCAGGGAAACCCGTCTCGCGTTGGTCCAAAAGGAAGACATTGCCTTTGGTGGTAGAGAGGATGAACAGCACCTTTTCCGATGTCGGGTCGATGTCGGTTGCTTCTAGCGCCTTCTCTGCCGAGAGGATGATCATCTTCTCGAAGAAGGTGTAACGGTCGTCAAGATGCTTTTGCGCCGCAATCCCTTTCACCGCTTCGCGGTCCATCAGCGAAGCCGTGAAAGGCTCGGGCAGTTGCCACAGCCCGTCGCGACGCTTCAGCTCGGAACGTCCCGCCTTCACCGCCGCATAGTTCTCGGCCGTGCTCATGCCCAAGGGCGAAATGATATTGTCCGACACCTTGACAATCATCCGTTTACCTCCCATTTTTTCTTCCATTCCTCATAAAAATCGGGACTCGTCAGCACCAGTTGGTGGCTCTTCGCGTCCATGAAGACCTGCACGGAATGTCCTGTGGCCACCGTCTCACCGTTTTCGGTGTCGCGGATCTCATAGTCGAAAATGATCTTCGCCGCGTCGCAAGGACGGTAGGTGATGGTGATTTCGGGCTTCATCCCGTAGATTAGCGGGCGTTTGTATTTGAAATTCAGCTCCACGATAGGCTCGAAGAAGCCTTTGCCGTACATCATCAGGTATTCCAAGTCGTATTTCGCGCCAAAGGCCTCGCGGGCATCCTCGAAATAGATGGCGTAATGGCCGTGCCACACCACCCCCATCGAGTCCACCTCGCTGAAGCGGATCTCAAAAGGTACCGTGACCGATAATGTCTTTTCCTTTCCCATGGCGTTTAGTCTTGTGAGTCAATATCCATCAATGCTATCTTCATGTTGGCTTGTGCTATCGTTTCGTCGCCGCAGCAGACAAAAGCCTTCACCATCGTAATCTGGAACAGCTCCTCTATCACCTCTATCGTCGTGACGATCAGCTCGCCGACTTTGGGTGTGCGAAACACCTCAAAGTTGTTGACCGCCCCGATGACGCCGATCTTCACCGCCTCGCTCTTGTTCAGGTTGATGTAACCCATACGTGCGGCACAGGTCTGGGCGATGTTTTCCATCAGGCCCTCGGCGGAGAGACTGCCGTCTTTGCAGAAGACGTTGTCGGCACGGACCTCCAACTGGGTCTTTGTCACCGTCATGTCGAACGAAACCATCTTGTCGATCATCACGAATGGCGGCCGCTGCGGGATCAAATCCTTCAATGCTATGTCTTCAAAAGCCATCATTGTTTCCAAAAATCAAAATAGTTGAACCATTGCGTGGGGTAACGGCGAACGATAGTCTCCAAACACTCCGCGAAGCTCTGGGCCAGCTGAGCCATCTGCTCGCGCTTGCCTGCCTGACGGTCGCACACCACTTCTTTCACATAAGCATGGTAGCGCTTCATGCCTTCCTTCATCACGAACACGGCCAACACAGGCACGTCTTTCTGCACCGCCATGGCGAAAGCGCCCAAAGGGAAATTCGCTTTTGCGCCAAAGAACTGGCACTCGACGTTCTTCTGCGAGCCGAAGATGCGGTCGGCAGGCATGCTGACCATCTCGCCATTGTCCAAGGCCGTATTGATGGCAAAGAGATGCGAGAGGTCTTCCTTCACCAGAATCATGCTCATGTTGTTCTGCGTCAGCAGGCGTTGGCGGTTCTCCATCACCGTAGCAGTCTCGCCAGCATACACCAAGGCGTTGAATCTCTTGTTCTTAGGCTTCAAAGAATAGCCTGCAATCTCGTAGTTGCCCACGTGACTGCTCAGCAGAAGGAAGCCTTCGGGACGATTCTCCAACGCATCCATCAGCTCCTGACCTTCGGTGATAAACTGGTATTTCTTGCCTGCATACACCCCGAAACGGTCCAGGATGATTTGCCCGAAACGGAAATGGTTGGCATACACCGACCAAAACGACTTCCACCTGCCATAACCCAGCCGCTCACGGAAGAAACCATACATGGCTCGATAACCTTTCCTATTGAAAATCATATAGAAAGGCACCACCAAGGCCATGAAGCCATAGAGTAGCCACAGGGGCAGCACGCGGAACATGCCGATGAGCGAACGCTGCATCCACGGCTGTCCGTCCGTCTTGCCCGACCATTCGTTATGTTGCAGGGTGTCGGTCATCCGAAACTTAGGCTATCTTCTTTTCGATGTAATCGCAGAAGTCGTTGAAAGTCTTCACCTTGGCCATCTCTTCGGTCTTGATCTTGAAGCCGAACTTCTTCTCGACGATGACCACGATGTCCACGAAATCGAGGCTGTCGATGCCGATGTCTTCCTTCAGACGGGCCTCCGGTTGGATCTTCTCTTCGTCAATCTCAAGGTCTTCGATGAGGAATTCCCTGACTTTTGCTTCTATTTCTTGTCTGTCCATTTATGTTGATTTGTTTATTGTTGAATTATTGTGGGCGGACACATGGGTCCGCCCTTACATTATTTCTTGCAAACCATGATGCTGTGGCCTTGGCCGAGGTTGTCGTGTATCGTCTCCACCGTCAAACCGGCCTTTTCGACCAGGCGCGTCATGTCGTCGCTGTGGTACATCTTGCTGTTGCCGTTGGCGATGGCGGTGAAATACAGACTCGTCATGGTGAGGCAGAAGGCTGCCGGCTCGAAGCGCTGGCGGTCCCAAAGGGTCTCCATGATGTAGAGGCGGCTGTCACCATCCATGATCTTGGCGGCGCGGCTGACGATGCTGACGATCTCGTCCTCGCCAAAGCAATCCAAGAACTGGCTCATCCAGATGGCGTCGTAGTGTTTGTTGGTGGGGAAAGCCTGTGAGGCATCGAGCAGGTTCATGCCATAGCCGTCGATACGGTCGGCGCCAGGCTGTCCTGCGGTGGCGCGACGCATCATCTCCAGCTGTTGCGGCAGGTCGACGATGGTCACTTGCACCTCCGGGTTGTATCCCACGCACTGCAAGGCCCAGCGGCCAGTGTTGCCACCCACGTCGAGCAAGGTCTTGGGACGGTTGGCAAACACGATTTCCAAGGCTTGTTGGAACGAGCTGTCGCTGTAGAAATGGTCGAAGCCGAACCAGCTCTTCTGCACCTGTGGCGGCAGCTGCGAGAGGCCTTCGTACACCGTGGGCCACGGACCGAAGTGTTCCAGTCCGGCGGGACGGCCTTCTTTCAGGCTCTCCTCGAGATGGAACCAGCCTTCATAGTTCACGTCGTGGTTGAACTCGGTGTTCACGTCGGTGGCGCGGTCGTTGATGAAGAACCAACCTGTCTTGCTCAGCGTGTAACGGTCGGTCTCAGGGTCGACCAGCACCGTGCCGATGCAGAGGCTGGCCTCCAGCATCACCTTGGCGGCATAGCCGCTGATGCCGGCTTCCTTGGCCACCTCGGCCTCGGTCATGCCCTTGTCGCTGTTGCGCAACATCTCCAAAATGCCGAACTTCTTCATCAGACGGCTCACCTGGAACACGATGGGTCCCCAGGCAATCCATTCGGCCTTGGCTTGTGCCTCACGAGCGGTCAAATGCTCTTTCGAATAAGCTTCTTTTAATGCAGGTGTTAGATGCATAAGTATTTATATTTTCTTGATTATCAATGCACTATTGGTTCCTCCAAAACCAAAGGAATTGGAGAGTATGGCGTCGAGGTTTTTGTCGGTCGTCACATTGACGATGTTGATTCCTTCGGAATACTCGTCGGGGTGCTCGAAGTTGATGTTCGGCGCGATGAAGCCGCCTTGCATCATCAGGATGCAGTAGACGATCTCGCTGGCGCCAGCCATCCAACACTCGTGGCCTGTCATCGACTTGGTCGAGGAGATGGGCGTCTGTGCCGCGCCGAAGAGGCGTTTCAAGGCCAAAGCCTCGAACATGTCGCCTTGTGGCGTGGAGGTGGCGTGGGCGTTCACATAGTCGATGTCGGCCACCTCGACACCCGCTTCTTTCATGGCGCGGGTCATGGCGCGATAGCAACCGTCCTCGCTGGGTTGTGAGATATGGCTCTCTCCGTTCGACGAGAAGCCGTAGCCGCAGACCTCGGCCAGAATCGTGGCGCCACGGGCCACGGCATGGTCGTAGTCCTCAAGCACCAAAGCCGCCGCACCGCCGCTGGGCACGAGGCCGTCGCGGTCGCGGTCGAAGGGACGTGATGCCTTGGTAGGGTCGTCGACACGCGTCGAGAAGGCGCTGATGCCGTCGAAGCTACCCATGGAGAGGTAGTTGGCTTCTTGTGCCCCACCGCAGAGCACCATGTCCTGCAGGCCGTTACGGATGAGCATGGCACCAAAACCGATGGCATGAGAGCCGCTGGCGCAGGCCGCGCTGATGGTCATGTTGATGCCTTTCAGGTGGAAGATGGTGGACAGGTTCATTGTCACAGTCGAGTTCATCGACTGGAAGATGGCCGCCGAGCCCACGAGGGTGGTGTCTTTCTTCTCCAGGATGGTCTCGTGTGAGTCGATGACCGCCTTGGCCGACGAGTCGTTGCCAAAGAGCACACCCACTTCGTTTTCTATCAGATAGGCGTCGTCAACACCCGCTTGTGCGAAAGCCTCACGCGTGGCCATGTAGGCATATTCGCCTTCTTCGGCCAGATACATGCGGAGCTTGCGGTCGAGAAGACCTTTCAGCTGTGGTTTTTCAACGATGCCAGTCAAGGGGGAACGGTATCCGTATTCGGTGCGTTGCGGGTCGATGCCGATGCCTGAGCGGCCTTCGCGCAACGAAGCAGCAACTTCTTCCTTGTTCTTTCCGAGGCAGGACCAGATGCCCATGCCAGTAACTACAACTCTTCTTGCCATAGTCTTTGTTTTAAGTGTATAAGCCTCCATTGATGGAGATGACCTGTCCCGTGATGTAGGCGGCGTCATCGGAAGCCAGGAAACTGGTCAAGGCAGCCACTTCCTCGGGCTTGCCGAAACGGCCCAACGGGATGAGTTTTTTCAGCTCGGCCTCGTCGAGGTCTTTGGTCATATCGGAAGCGATGAAACCAGGGGCGATGGCGTTGACGGTCACCTTGCGGGCGGCCACCTCCTGTGCCAAGGCCTTGGTGGCGCCGATGAGGGCAGCCTTGGCGGCGGAGTAGTTGGTCTGGCCCGGCAGGCCCTTCAGTCCCGACAGCGAGGCCATGTTGATGATGCGGCCGTTGCGGTGCGTCATCATGTCCTTCAGCAGGCGGCGCGTGATGTAGAAGAAGCCGTTCAAAGTGGTGTCAAGGACCTTGTTCCACTGCTCCTCCTGCATGAAGATCATCAGGTTGTCCTGACGGATGCCCGCATTGTTGACCAACACGGAGATATAATCGTCGGGATGGCTCGCCGTCCACGACTCCAAGGCCGTCTCGATGGCTTGGGCGTCGGCGACGTTGAAAGGCAACAACTCGGCCGTGCCACCGACTTCTTGTATCTGCTTCAGGGTATCTTCGGCGGCCTCACGGTTCGACTGGTAGTTGATGATGACGGCAAAACCGTCCTTGGCCAGGCGTATGGCGATGGCTTTACCCAGACCGCGAGAGGCGCCCGTGATGAGTGCGTATTTCATTACTTCAATTTCAGGGGGTTGGTTTTCAAATAGTTCTCAACGGCCGCAATCTCCTTGTAGAAAGGCGTGTCCTCAATAAACAACGGGATGATCTCGCGCACCTTGTCGTACATCTTGCGTGAGGTAGGACTCAGCTTGTCGGCAATTTTCAGGCAGTCGGTGGCCTGCGCCAAGGCGATGTATTGGATGGCCATCACCTGGAAGCAGTTCTCCACCACCTGTTTGCAGAGCAGGGCCGAGTTGGTGCCCATGCTGACGATGTCCTGGTTGTCGTTGTTGTTCGGGATGCTGTGCACATAGTTGGGCATGGCCAGGGTTTGGCATTCGGCGGTCGTCGAAGTGGCCGTGAACTGGCAGGCTTGCATGCCGTAGTTCAGTCCCAGCGTTCCGAGGTTGAGGAAGGGCGGCAGGATGCCGTTGATGCGGTCGTGGAAGAGGTAGTTGAGCTGACGTTCGGCCGTCATGCAGAGACGCACGAGGGCGATTTTCACCTTGTCTTCCTCCAGCGAGATATAGTCGCCGTGGAAGTTGCCGCCATGGTAGACATACTCCGTCTCGGGGTCGACGATGGGGTTGTCGCAGGCCGAGTTGAGCTCGTCCTCAAGGATTTGGCGGGTGTATTTCAACGTGTCGTAGATGGGACCGAGAATCTGCGGCGTGCAACGCAGCGAATAGTAGGCCTGCACCTTGTGCTCGAACACCTTCACGTCGGAGTGACCGTAGTCGTATAGGTCGTGGGCACGTTTCTTCAGGCATTGCGAGCCTTCGGAGAGTTCGCGCAAACGACGCGCGATCTCTTGCTGACCTTCGTGGCGGCGGCAGTTGTTCTCGCCTTCCGACATATAGTCGTCGAAAGAAGAGGCGATCTCGTTCATCCACACGGCGGCCAAGGTGGCCCAGTCGAGCAGGGTCTCGGCGTGGAACTGGTTGATGACGCTGATGCCCGTCATCACGGAGGTGCCGTTGGTGATGGAGAGACCTTCGCGGATGTGCATCTTCAACGGCACGATGCCGTTTTCCTTCAGCACCTCGGCGGTGGGTCTCCATTGGCCTTTATAGTGCACTTCACCTTCGCCGATGAGGCAGAGGGCGATATGGGCCAGCTGCACCAAGTCGCCGCTGGCGCCCACGCTACCATGCATGGGGATGAAAGGATAAATCTCGCGGTTGATGAACTCGACGAGGATCTTCACCACATCGGTGTGCACGCCCGAGTGGCATTGCAGCACCGTGCCGAGACGGGCGATCATGGCCGACTTCACATAGATGTCGTCCAAAGGCTCGCCTGCGCCCGTGGAATGGCTGCGGATGATATTGTATTGAAGGTCGTTGAGATACTTGTCGTCGACACGCCATTGCGCCATGGGGCCAAAGCCCGTGTTGATGCCATAGATGACCTTCTCGGCGGCGAACTTCTCCAAAAAACGGTAACAAGCCTCCACACGGTCGATCCATGCGGGGGCAACTTCTATCTTTTCGCAAGAATACAGTACCTTTTCGACTTCTTCGAGGGTTATTCTGTCATTCAGTGTAATCATAGCGATACTACTCCATTATAAATAAAGCGCAAAAGTAGAAAAAAAAACCATGTGAAGGCCATACTTTTTCCAAAGATGGGAACTTTTGGCTTGACGGATTGTTTTATTTCCTATCTTTGACCCCGAAAAAAGACTCTTTTATGACTGAAACAAACAGCAAATGGTTGGTTGTCGTCAATCCCAAGGCCTCGGTAGGAAAATCCGAAAAAGACTGGCCTTTGATCAAGCAGCTGCTGATCGATGCGGGCATTGACTTCGACGACGTGCTGACCGAATATCCCCGCCATGCCATTGAGATTGTCCGCAACGCCATCGTGGAGAAAGGCTATCGTAAGTTCATCTCAGTGGGTGGCGACGGCACCAACAACGAGGTGATCAACGGCATTTTCACCCAAGACGCGGTGCCCACCACCGACATCACCATGGCCGCCCTTCCCATCGGGACGGGCAACGACTGGCGCCGCACCTTCAACATCCCATTGGAATACGATGAAGTCGTCAAAGTCATCAAAGAGGGACATACTTTTGCTCACGACATCGGCAAACTGGCCTATTACAACGACGGCGACCCTAAAATCCGCTATTTCCTCAACGCCGCCGGCACAGGTCTGGACGAGATGGTGTGCAACACCACCAACCTGATGAAACAAAACGGCAAGGGCGGCACCATCCGTTATCTCTTAAGCGTGGTGAAATGCCTTTTGAAATACAAGGTCACCCATGTCCAACTCACCATCGACGATGAGATGGTTTTCGACGACAACATCTTGAGCCTCTCCATCGGCAACGGTCGCTTCAACGGCGGCGGCATGATGATGATGCCCAACGCCGTACCCGACGACGGCCTCTTCGACCTCACCGTCATCCGAAAAGTGTCCATCTTCAAGTTTGCCGCCAACGTGAAAAACATCTACGACGGCTCTTTCGTCGCAAAGCTCAAGGAGGTGGAGACCTTCCGTGGCAAGAAAATCCGCATCGTCTCCATCCCGCCCCACTCGCTGATGGTGGAGACCGAAGGCGAGAACCTCAACAACTCACCCTTCGATTTTGAGATTCTACCCAAGGCCGTCAACATGGTCATCCCCAAGGAAACAAGTCCAAAACCCAAGAAAAAGAAACGTCGTTTCAAGAAAAACAACAAATAATCAATCAACAATAAACATTCAACAATTATGGTTAACATCGATCAAATCAATTTTGAAAACAAACGCGTGGTTATCCGCGTCGATTTCAATGTCCCGTTGGACGACAACTTCATCATCACTGACGACACCCGCATGCGTGCCGCCCTGCCCACCATCAACAAGGTCTTGAACGACAAAGGCATGGTCGTGCTGATGTCGCACCTCGGTCGCCCGAAGAAAAACCCCGACCCGAAGTTTTCTATCAAGCCGATTATCAAGCATTTGGAGGAACTGTTGGGCCGTCCCGTCCTGTTTGCCGACGACTGCATGAAAGCCGCCGACCAGGTGGCCGCCTTGAAACCCGGTGAGGTGTTGGTGCTTGAGAACCTGCGTTTCTATGCCGAGGAAGAAGGCAAGCCGCGCGGCATCGAGAAGGGTGAAGAAGGCTACGATGAGGCCAAGAAAGCCATCAAGGCCTCGCAGAAGGAGTTCACCAAGACCCTGGCCAGCTATGGCGAGTATTACATCAACGACGCCTTCGGCACCGCCCACCGCGCCCACGCCTCCACCGCTTTGATTGCCGACTACTTCGATGCCGACCACAAGATGTTCGGCTATCTGATGGGCAAGGAAGTGGCCGCCGTCAACAAGGTGATGAACGACATCCAACGTCCCTTCACCGCCATCATGGGTGGCTCAAAGGTCTCCACGAAGATCGAGATCATCGAGAACCTGCTCACCAAAGTCGACAACCTCATCCTCTGCGGTGGCATGACTTACACCTTCAAGCGCGCCTTGGGTGGCCATATCGGCAACTCCATCTGCGAGGAGGACAAACTCGACCTCGCTTTGGAAATCCTTGAGAAAGCCAAGCAGAAGGGCGTCAACCTCTACCTCTCGTTCGACGTGGTGGTAGGCGACAAGTTCTCGAACGACGCCAACACCATGGTCGTCGACCCGATGAACGTGCCCGATGGCTGGGAAGGCATGGACTGCGGTCCCGAGAGCCGCAAGTTCTACGCCGGCATCATCAAGCAGTCGAAGACCGTGCTTTGGAACGGTCCCTGCGGCGTGTTTGAGTTCGACACGTTCGCCGAAGGTTCAAAAGCCTTGGCCGAAGCCATTGTGGAAGCCACTGAACAAAATGGCGCCTTTACCCTCATCGGTGGCGGCGACAGCGTGGCTTGCATCAACAAGTTCGGCCTGGCCGACCGTGTGAGCTACGTCTCCACCGGTGGCGGTGCTCTGCTCGAAGCCATCGAGGGGAAGGAACTTCCCGGTATCGCGGCCATCAAGAAATGATTTTGACCTTTAAATGTCATTGCGAGGAACGAAGCAATCCAGGAATTAAAATTTTTTATCTGGATTGCTTCGTCGTTCCTCCTCGCAATGACAAACAACAACAATAATAATGTTTATGATGAAAAGAATACTATTCACAGTTTTGCTTTTGGCTTTCGTGTCGATGCTGAACGCACAATGGACCAGCCCTGGCAACGGAACCACCTATACCCTACCCGACTTGGTGGCAGCCTCCAATGGGGCGGTAACCAATACGGGCACAACGTTTTCCATCAACAGCGACATCACCATCTCAACAAACGACATCCTGAAAATCGACAACCAAGTGACCCGAATTGATGCTGTCGGCGTACTGATTACCATCAATGGTTCCGTGACTTGCACCAACACGGCAAGGGTCGGGATTTATGGCTCCATGTCGCAAAACCAGCAGTTCAGCATGAGGTTTGAAAACGCCACCGACTGCGAGCTGAGAACCCTTTATTTCAGCGATGGCTGCGGCGTCAAAGTCATTGAGTCGGATGTTCGCTTCATCGACTGCAAGTTCGTGTATTTCACCCGCGACTACAGCAACGCCGTCATCGACTTCATGAACTGTAACCCCACGATTGAGGACTGCTATTTCCTCCGCAACGAAGGTGCGGCCATCAGCTCTCCGGCCAATGGACAAGGGTCGCCCCGGATCCTCAACAACCAGTTGGAAGAAAACGTCACCGCCGACCTGAACAGCCCTCAAATCAATCTTGGTCCAGGTGCGGAAGACACCATTTACATCGTCGGAAACAGCATCGACGATGATTATGCCTCGCATCGCGTGGGCGGCATTAGCATTTACAACCCCGGCATTGGAGAAACAAAAGTACTGGTCAGCGGCAACTACATCGTCAACGGCAGGTATGGCTATGACCAAGAAGGCACAAACATTTCCTCTGTGGTTGAATGGAACCAAATCCGTGATAATCATTTCACAGACAATCCAATGCTTTACGGGAGTGGCATCAACATTTACTGTACGGATACCATTCCCAACAACAAGGCCGTTATCCGAAATAATTTCATTACAGGTAACCTATGGGGCATCACGGTCATCAATGCCGCCGATGTTGACCTCGGCACCGAAGACGACTGGGGCAACAACCAAATCCACGACAACGGCAACAGCGGCGAGGTGTATGACCTCTACAATAACTCCGCTTGCGACATCATGGCTGTCGGCAACAATTGGGGAACGACAGACGAACAGATGATAGAAAATCATATCGTCCACCAAAACGACGACCCGAGTCTGGGCTTGGTCACATTCATTCCTTTTGTCGGCTACGATGCCATTGAAGAGTCAACGGCCTCGACTTTTGAGTTGGCACCCAATCCTGTTGGCAGCGGCAATGTCACCCTCACGCTTCAAGAAGCCTTGCCATCCGAAGTAATTATTTACAATGTCCATGGACAAATCGTGACAACACAACGGATTGACAACCAAACCAATACTATTGGTATTGAATCATTGAGAAGCGGTGTTTATTTTGTTGAAGTGAGAAACAACAAAGGAAGAAACACACAGAAACTTGTCATTCGGTAAAACACGATACCTTATCAACAGAAAGGCGGCCTCGGCTGCCTTTTTTTGTTTTTCAAGGCCTTATTCCAAATATAAATCCTATTTTTGCGTTGTATTTGGACAGACACATCAAGAAACAAACAAACACCTATGAAACTCAATATCGTCAACACTTCGAACAACCCCTTGCCTGCTTACGAGACAAAAGCCTCCGCCGGCATGGACCTGCGTGCCTATCTGCCAGACGGTCCGCTCACCCTTCAGCCCATGCAACGCGGCCTTGTGCCGACGGGTCTCTACATGGAGATCCCCGAAGGCTATGAGGGTCAGGTGCGGCCCCGCAGCGGCCTCGCCCTCAAGAGCGGCATCACCGTGCTCAACACTCCCGGCACCATCGATGCCGACTATCGCGGACAGGTGTGCGTCATCCTCATCAACCTCTCCGACAAGCCTTTCGTCATCAACAGCGGCGACCGAATCGCACAAATGATCATCGCCAAATGCGAGCAGGCCGAACCTGTCGAAGTGGCCACCTTATCGGAAACGGAACGTGGTGCTGGCGGTTTCGGTCACACCGGAAAAAACTGAACCTTTATGAAAAAGTCCATCATCACCCTTAATCGTCATTGCGGGCGGTTGGTGAGCCTGTCGAACCACGACCCGCAATCTCCCATGCACAAAGGATTTGTTTCTATACATGGGAGATGGCGGATGTTCCTCCGCCATGACGACAAAAGGTCTATTGTCTTTTCTTTGCTGTTCTTGTTGTTTCTTTCACCGACGGTCTTCGCCCAGCCGAACGCTGAATACAATGGCAGTCCCGACAAGAAAAACAACGCCATCTTCTTCTCGAACGGCCTGCAGTGCAAGTACCGCGATGACGTACAAGGCGCCATCCGTAACTTTGAGATAGCCTTGCGCTACATGCCCGACGACCACGCCTCGATGTATGAACTCAGCGAGCAATACATCCATACGGGAGAGCAGGAAGAGGCCTTCGCCATGATACAACAAGCCGCCAGCCTCGACCCCGAGAACAAATGGTACCAGATACGCCTTGGGCAGTTCTACCGCAACTTCGGGCAATATGACGACTTCATCGACCTATACGAAAACCTGACCAAAAAGATTCCCGACGACCCCGAATTGCTCAGCGACCTCATCGACGCCTACCTCATCATCGAGGAATACGACAAAGCCTTGGAGAAGCTGGGGCTATTGGAAACGATGGTCGGACAAAACGAAGTCCTCATCGACCAGCAACTCAACATCTTGAAGACGCAGGGCAACAACAAGAAACTCGTAACCAAGCTTCAGGAACTCATCCAAGCCAACCCCGAAAACCCGCGCTATTACGCCATGTTGGCCCAGGTCTATTCGGAGATGGGCAAGAACAAGGACGCCTTGAAGATGTACGAGAAAGTCGAGGAACTCAACCCCAACGACCCTTACATCAACATCTCGCTGCTCGAGTTTTACGAAAACAACGGCAATGAGGACAAGGCTTTTGAGGAACTGATCTCGGCCATTCGAAATATGAACCTGGACCTCAGCACCAAGATGAACGTCTACGACTACTGGATGAACAAACACCAGAACTCGGCCAACATCAACGAGCAGGCGCGGCGGTGCGGCGAGGCCTTCATCGAGATGTATCCCGACAACAGGATCGGGTATCTCGTCTTGGGATCCTATTACATCGTCATCGAAGACGCGGTCCGTTCAAAAGAACTCTATCAAAAATCATTGTCCCTCGACAGCACCGATTTCCTCTCGTGGCAAAACCTCATCATCAGCGAGTCGCGGCTCAGTGAAAACCAAGCCGTCCGCGACCATGCCGTCGCCGCGATGCATTATTATCCCATGCAGCCCGTATTTTATTGGTATGCCGGCGTGGCCAGTGCCGTTTTGGGCATCAACGACGATGCCGTCACCTATCTGGAGAAAGGCAGGAGATACACCTCCGACAAACTGCAGATGGCCAACTTCGACGCTTTCCTCGGCGACCTCTACCACCAAATGGGTGAGGAAGACAAAGCCTTCGCCGCCTACGAACGCACTTTACGCAACGACCCCGACAACGCCTTGGTGCTCAACAACTTCGCCTATTATCTCTCGCTACGCAACGAAAGGCTAGAAGATGCCTTGGAGATGGCCGTCCGTGCCGTCGAGCTGGAACCCAACAACACCTACTACCTCGACACCTATGCTTGGGTGCTCTATCAATTGGGCCGATACAAGGAAGCCGAGAAACAGATGAAGAAATGCCTCAGCCTCGACGACCATCCTTCGGGCTCCAATTTGGAACATTATGGCGACATCCTCTTAAAGCTAGGCAAAAAGGCCGAAGCCATAGAATATTGGAACCGGGCGAAACAGACAGGAGAGTACTCCGAGGAATTGGAACAGAAATTGAGGGAAAACAGATAGTATGAAAAAAACGGTCTTTTTGTTCTTGATCGGCATCGTCGCGCTGTCTTCCTGCTCCTCACGCAAGAAGACCGTGACACCGTCGCAGCCCCAAGCCTTTGAATGGATGACCTCCAACCTCAGCATCCAAGTCGAAGGCAACGGCATGGCGTACGACGACTTGTCGGGGCAAATCAGGATACGAAGAGACAGCCTCGTCTGGCTCAGCGTGACCGCCACGTTGGGTGTGGAGGTGCTTCGGGCCAAAGTGAGCGCCGACTCCGCATGGGTCGTCAACCGACTGGAAAAGAGATATCTGGCCGAGCCTTTGGACACGCTCTCCGCCCAATTGGGGATGCCGATAAACTTGCCGTGGCTGCAAGCCATGCTCTTGGACAATAACGAAGGCCTGGCGCCCGTTGAGAATCAGACGGTTTTGTTGAAAACCTTCGTGATGGGCAACTGGACCGCCAAAATCAGATACAAAAACATCAAATTGGACGAAAAGACCAGCTTCCCGTTGAAGATTACCGACAAGATGGAGCGCTTCCGTTTGCAAAGATGAAAGGAACCCTTGGCTTGAAAAAACTGTTGATCATATTGGTTTTGTTATTGTCGTCATTCCTCAACCCGGCCTATAGCCAAAGAGGAGGAAAGACGAAGGAACAGTTGCAGAGCGAGATCGCCAATTTGCAAAAGGAGATTGCCACTGCCAGCCAGCTATTGCAAAAAACCACCCAGGACAAGGAGATGACCTTGAATGAAGTCGCCATCCTCGACAAGCAAATCAAGCAACGCGAACAGCTCATACAAGCCTACAACGAACAGATAGCCCTCCTTGACGAAGAAATCACCAATGGGCAAAACCACATCACCAGCCTCAACTCCGACCTCAGCCAGCTGCAAAAGGAATACGCCAAGATGATTGTCTTCGCCAACAAGAACCGCAGCCATTACAACCTCTTGGCCTTTTTGTTCAGTTCAAAGAGCTTCAACCAAGCCTTCAGCCGGCTGCGTTACATCCGTGAGTTCAACGAGGCACGCAAAATCAAGATAGAGCAAATCGCCAACACCGAGCGACGCATCAGCGGTGAAGTGGAGGCCTATCAACAAGCCCGTGAAGAACAAGCCACCCTGCTTGCCGACGCCAACGCCCAACAGGAAACCCTGCGTAGAGAGAAAGAAGAGCTGAACCGACAGATTGCCAGACTCAGGAAAAAAGAAGGCAGCATACAACAGGAAATCAACAACAAGCAGCGGCAGGCCCAGCAACTGCAAAAAGCCATCGACGACATCATCGCCGAAGAAATCAGAAGGGCAAGGGAAGAAGCCGAAAGACGCCGCCGCGAAGAAGAGGCCGCCAACCGCGCCAACCCCACCCCTGCCCCGGCACCATCAGGCATGGCCTTGACCCCCGAGGAACAAACCCTTTCGACCAATTTCATCAACAATAAGGGCAAGCTGCCATGGCCCGTGGAACGCGGCGTCATCGCCTCGTCGTTTGGCCGACACCCCTCCGTGGTCTCCAGCCACGTGACTGTCACCAACAACGGCATCGACATCGCCACCACCGAAGGCGCACAAGCCCGTGCCGTTTTCGACGGCGTGGTGACCAGCGTGACCAAGCTGACAGGCGCCAACACCGTGGTCATCATCCGCCACGGCGAATACTTCACCGTCTACTCCAACCTCGAAAACGTCACGGTGAAACGGGGCGACAAGGTGAAGACCAAACAAACCATTGGTACGGTGCACACCAACAAGACCGAGAACAAGACGGAGCTACACTTCGAACTATTGAAAGAAACCGACCGGCAAGACCCGGCCATTTGGCTAGCAAAATGAGAAAAAAAATATTGATATTGTTATTGTTAGGCATCACGCTCTTAGCCTCTTCGTGCAAGACCAAGGAGGTGCCTGGACGTCGTCGCACGCCTCGCCACTGCAACACCTGCACCAAGTGGAGCTATGTGCCACAAGACAACCTTGAAATCGAGGCCAGCGATGAAGCCTGAAGAGCTTGAACTGTTGAAACGTTATTTTCCCGAGGCTGCCGTGGCCTCCGTCGGGGCCATCTATGAACAACGGCGTTTCAGGCTACGCTTCAAGCGGCCACGCAGTTCGAAGCTAGGTGATTTCCGTCCGCCACGTACCAAAAACGACATCTGCTCCATCACCCTGAACTTGGACTTAAACCCCTACCAGATGCTCATCACTTATGTCCACGAAGTGGCGCATTATGATGTGTATCAGCAATATGGCTCAAGGAATGTACAACCTCACGGCCAAGAGTGGCAGACTTGTTTCACCCGATTGCTTGTGCCTTTCATGACCGAAAACGTCTTTCCGCAAGACGTCCTCGAAGCCTTGGGAAAACACCTGCAACACATCAAGGCCAGCAGCACCGCCGACGTGAAACTCCAACGCGTGCTGAAAAAATATGACCAACCTTCAACCTCCGTCTGCACCGTTGAAAGCCTTCCCGTTGGCGCACGATTCGTGCTGAAAAACGGCCTCGTCTTCCAAAAAGGCGAGAAGCAACGCACCCGTTACAAATGCTACTGCGAGAGCAACGGCCGTTGGTATTTCGTGGCCGCCTTGGCTGAAGTCAAACAACTATGATTGTTTTTGGACGACAATTCCTTATCTTTGCAGCCAAAATCAGACTGCATGACCAAAAAAGTATTTGTTTCGGGCTGTTACGACTTGCTGCATAGCGGCCACGTCGAGTTTTTCAGGCAGGCGGCACAATTTGGCGACCTTTATGTCGGCATCGGCTCCGACACGACCATCCTGCACTACAAGAACCACAAGACCCTTTATCCCGAGCAGGAACGTCTTTTCATGGTGAAGGCCATCCGCTACGTGAAAGACGCCTTCATCAACGATGGTGACGGCGTGATGGACTTTATTGGTACCGTAGACCGACTGAAACCCGACATCTTTGTGGTCAACGAAGACGGTGCCTCGGAGGAGAAACGCCGTTTTTGCGAATCGCGTGGCATCGAATACAAAGTTTTACAACGTATTCCGTCTGAAGGCCTTGAAGCACGCTCGTCGACGGCCTTGAAGCAAGACCTCTGCGAGATACCTACCCGTTTGGACTTGGCCGGCACGTGGATCGACCAGCCTTATGTCTCATACTTCGCCCCAGGATGGGCCATCACCATCTCGTTGGAACCCACCTTCGAGGTGCGCGAACGCTGCGGCCTTTCCACCTCGACGCGCAACATGATCAAGAAAATCTGGCCTATGCGGCTGCCCGACATGGATCCTGAGACCCTCGCCAAGCTGGTCTTCTGCTTCGAGAACGACCCCGAGCGCAGCGACGGCATCATCAGCGGGGCGCAGGACAGCATTGGCATCTGCATGCCCGGCTTGGTAAGGCATCATTACGACAAACTCTACTGGCCCGTCAAGATCGAGACCTGCCAAGACGATGACATCCTCAGCTGGCTCGAAAGCCACCTCATCATGATTCCCATGGAGCCTCGTCGTCCTGGTTGTTCGGTGGTGGAAGGCAAGGACATCACCGAGCCGAAGGTCAAGGCCTTGGCCCAGGCTGCCGACGACTGCTGGAACGCCATCATGGACATGGATTTGAACCGTTTTGCAACGGCTTACAAGGCTTCCTTCGATGCTCAAACCGCTATGTTCCCCGCCATGATTCAAGGGTCGGTGCAGAGTTATATCGACAAATATTCCGTGATGGACGACGTGCTGGCATGGAAGATGCCTGGCGCCGGCGGCGGTGGCTATCTGGCCTGCGTGGTCAAGGAGGCTGCTGCCTTCACCAATAACCATCCTGAAGCAATTTCAATTACAATCAGAAGAAAATGAACAAAGTAGTAGAAAAGAAATACCTTTTGCCTTTCATCTTGGTGACCTGTTGCTTTGCCTTGTGGGGCTTTGCCAACGACATCACTAACCCCATGGTGAAGGCCTTTTCCAAGATTTTCCGCATGAGCGTCACCGACGGCGCCTTGGTGCAGTTGGCCTTCTATGGGGGGTATTTCTGCATGGCCTTACCCGCTGCGCTTTTCGTGAAGAAGCACTCCTACAAGGCTGGATTGCTGATGGGTCTGGGGCTGTATGCCGTAGGTGCCCTGATGTTCATCCCAGCCAAGGCCACGGGAAGCTATTATCCGTTCTTGATAGCCTATTTTGTGCTGACTTGCGGCCTTTCCTTCCTTGAGACCACCGCCAATCCTTATATCCTCTCCTTAGGCAGCAAGGACACCGCCACGCGCCGACTCAATCTCGCGCAGGCTTTCAATCCCATAGGCTCGTTGGCGGGCATGTTTGTGGCGATGCAGTTCATCCAAGCCAAACTCAATCCGCTGAGTACCGAGGAACGCGCCCTGCTCAACGAGGAGCAATTCGATGCTGTGAAAAACGCCGACCTCAGCGTTTTGAGTCGCCCTTATGTTGTCATCGGTGCGGTATTGGTGGTCTTTTTCATCGTCATCTTACTCTTGGTGAAGACACAAGCCAAGGCGGAAGAAAACGCCGACCAGAATTTTGGACCTACCATAAAACGCCTTTGGAACAACAAGCCCTACCGCTACGGTGTGGTGGCGCAGTTCTTCTATGTCGGTGTGCAAATCATGTGTTGGACCTTCATCATCCAATACGGTACGCGCGTCTTCATGAACGAAGGCATGACCGAGCAGGCTGCCGAGGTGCTCTCGCAACGCTACAACATTGTGGCGATGGCCATCTTCTGCGTGAGTCGTTTCATCTGCACCTTCCTGCTGAAATACATCCATCCGTCCAAGTTGTTGACCATCTTGGGTATCGCCGGAGCGGTGCTGGTCTTGGGGGTCATTTTCCTTGACGGCCGCGCCGGAATGTACTGCCTGGTGGCCGTCTCAGCCTGCATGAGCCTGATGTTCCCGACCATCTACGGCATCGCCTTGACTGACACGGGCGAGGATGCCAAACTTGGTGCTGCGGGGTTGATCATGGCCATCTTGGGCGGCTCGGTGTTGCCTCCCTTGCAGGCGCGTATCATCGATGGAGGCGGGCTTGGAAGCATCGCTTCGGTCAACCTAAGCTTCGTGTTGCCTCTCATCTGTTTCGTCGTCATCGTCATCTACGGCCGATTCATTACCAAAACCGAAAAACCATGAAACGTTATTGCCAGACTCTAGAACTCGTCAACGATCCCGAACTCATCGAAAGATATTGTGAACTCCATGCCCATGTATGGCCCGAAGTGATTGAAGGCCAACGACAAGTGGGTATCCTTGATATGCAAATCTATCGCTTTGAGAATCACGTCTTTATGATATGCGACACGGTAGATGACTTCGATTGGGACAAGGACATGGCTCGCTTGGCTACTTTGCCGCGTCAGGCCGAATGGGAGGCTCATGTGGCACAGTGCCAAGGTGCCGACCCGAGTCTGCCCTCCACAGGAAAATGGCACCTGATGGAAAGAATTTTTTGAAGGGTAAAAGATTTTGTCGTATTATTGCAGGTTTCAATATAGTTAGCCATGCGTAAAATCTTTACGAAATTATGCAACTTCATATTCGGCAAACACAAGAACAACTCCCTTCCTAGGGTCTGGATTCTTGCTGTCGACATGGGCCTTGTCATACTAGCCTATGTAATTGCCAGCTTGATGCTTTCGTTCGAGTATTTTCCAAATGTTCGAATCAACTGGATGCAGTCGTGGTTGGTGCCCTTGTTTTATCTTGTCGCTTTCCTCTGCAGCCGCACCTACGACGGAATGTTGCGCTACTCCGGTTTCAATGACATCAGAAAGATTTTCTCTTCCTGTACCATTACTCTTGTCGCGCTCATTCTCAGTAAGATGGGGTTACTCAAGTACTTTTACGACTTTGTCATCGCATGCTATCCGCGTATTACCTTAATCGTTTACCATTATCTCATCACCTTGGTGCTGATGATTATCATGCGCTTTACTATCAGACGATTGTACAACGAAGTCTATAAAAACTCGGCCGACAAGATGAACACACTCATCTATGGCGCAGGCGACGGTGGCACCATTTTGATGCGCACTTTGAGCCAGGACCCCACTTCGAAATTCAAAATCCGCGCCTTTATTGACGATGATCCAAAGCGTATTGGAAACCAAATCAACACCATTAAGGTTTTCTCACCCAAAGTTGCCTTAACCCCTGAATTTATTGAGAAATTTGATATTGATGTGATGATTATCGCCATTCCAAGTCTCGGCGAAGAGAGCAAGAAAAAGCTCATTGAGCAGGGCATGGCTCTCAATCTCATCGTAAAATCCATACCTTCGTTTGACAAATGGGTGGACGGCAAGTTCTCGACTAGCCAAATTCAAGATATCAAGATTGAAGACCTTCTAGGTCGCAAGCCTATCATCTTGGGCAAGAGCAACGTCATCCGTGAGATCAACGAAAAGGTGGTGCTGGTCACTGGTGCCGCTGGTTCCATCGGCAGCGAGATATGCCGTCAGGCCATGCACTACAACCCCGCCAAACTCATCATGCTCGACCAGGCCGAGTCGCCAATGTACGACTTCCAGTTCGAAATGAACAACAACCCCGACTTTGCGGAGATGAAAGACCGTATGGCCTTCGTCATCACCAACGTGAAAGACCCGGTGCGCATGAGAGAGGTGTTCGAGAACTATCATCCCGAGGTGGTGTTCCATGCCGCGGCTTACAAGCACGTGCCGTTCATGGAGGAGAACGCCTATGAAGCCGTGTTTGTCAACGTGTTCGGCACCAAACTCGTCGCCGACCTTTCCATCGAGTATGGCGTAGAGAAATTCGTGATGATTTCGACCGACAAGGCCGTCAACCCGACCAATGTGATGGGTGCCACCAAGCGCATCGCAGAGATTTACACGCAAAGCCGCGAGGGTAAGACCAAGTTCATCACCACGCGCTTTGGCAACGTCTTAGGCTCGAACGGCTCTGTCGTTCCCTTGTTCCGCAAACAGATCGAACAAGGGGGACCCATCACCGTCACCGACCGCCGCATCACGCGTTACTTCATGACCATCCCCGAAGCCTGTAGCCTCGTCCTTGAGGCCGGCTCCATCGGCGACGGTGGCGATATCTTCGTCTTCGACATGGGCGAGAAGGTCCGTATCTGGGATCTGGCCGAGAAAATGCGTAAACTGGCCCACCGTCCTGATGTGGAAATCATCGAGACGGGACTTCGTCCAGGTGAGAAACTCTACGAAGAGGTGCTGGCCAACGAAGAGAACACCGTCAAGACCGACAACGAGAAGATCATGCATGCCATCGTGCGCAAGTATGAGGCCGCCGATGTGGATGCCATGATCGCCAAACTGTATGACGAACTCGAGACCTGCGACCCGATGAAGATCGTAGCACAGATGAAAGCCATCGTGCCTGAATTCAAGAGCAACAACAGCGTGTTCAGTCAGCTGGACAAATAATCAGAGATGTATACCCTCCACACCGACCCGCTTCATCGCATCGCCTACGCCACCGATGCCTCGGCCTATCGTGAAGTGCCCGAAGCCGTGACCTTCCCCGAAAACGAACAGGACATCGTCTATCTCATAGAGACTGCCCAAGAACGTCATACCCACCTCATCCCCAGGGCGGGAGGCACCTCTATCGCCGGTCAGGTGGTGGGCAGCGGCATCGTGGTCGATATCAGCAAGCATTTCAAGAAAATACTGGAAATCAACGCCGAAGAACGTTGGGCTAGGGTGCAGCCCGGAGTCGTCTTGGACGAACTCAACCTCGCCTTGGAGCCATACGGCCTGTTTTTCAGCCCCGAGACTTCTACCAGCAACCGCTGTTGCATCGGTGGCATGTTCGGCAACAACTCCTGCGGCTCGCATTCTCTGATATACGGCAGCACACGACACCATGTGTTGGAAGCCCGTGGCGTACTCTGTGATGGTAGCGTGGAGGTATTCAAGACCTATACCCTCCGTGAGTTGGAAGAGCGCTTTGGTCATCGTTTCTGGGAAACCGACTCCGACCTTCTGATCCAAAACATCTATGCCCAACTCATCCGCTGGGCCTTGGATGAAAAAACGCTTCAGCTCATAGAGGAAAACTACCCCGACAAAAGCCTACGTCGTCGTTCCTGTGGCTACGCCATCGACGAAGTGATAGAGGACTTGCACGACACCTCAAAACCCTTTGAAGAACGCAGCATCAACCTTTGCAAGGTATTGGCAGGCAGTGAAGGCACCCTGGCTTTCATCACCGAAATCAAAGTCGACCTCGACCCCTTGCCGCCTAAGGAGAAGATGGTGGTCTGCGCCCATTGCGACACCCTACAGAAGAGCTTCTTGGGCAACCTTGTCGCGCTGAAGTACCATCCCGCTGCCGTAGAGCTGATGGATCGTAACATTCTGGAACTCAGCAAGCAGAATGTCGAGCAGCAAAAGAACCGTTTCTTCGTGCAAGGCGACCCTGCCGCCATCCTCATCATCGAGCTGCGAGGCGAGACCCGAGAGGAAATCGATACCCTTGCCGATGCATTGGAAAAGGCGTTGATGGAAAATGAAGAGAAGCTGGTTTACGCTTGCTCACGCGTCTACGGCACAGAGATTTCGAAAGTTTGGAGCCTGCGCAAGGCGGGTCTGGGACTGCTCACTGGCATGAAAGGCGACGCCAAACCCATCGGCGTCATCGAAGACACGGCCGTGGCACCCGAAAAGTTGCCGGCCTATATGGACGACTTCGCCGCCATGCTGGAAAAACTTGGCTTGAGTTGTGTCTACCACGCCCACATCAGCACAGGCGAGCTGCACCTACGGCCCATCATCAACATCAAGGAGGCGGAAGGATTGAAGAAATTCCGCGAAGTGGCCTACGAGACCGCCTTGCTGGTCAAGAAATACAAAGGCTCGCTCAGCGGCGAGCACGGCGACGGAAGACTGCGAGGCGAGTTCATCCAACTGCTTTATGGCGATGAAGTCTACGCCTTGATGCAAGACCTCAAAAAATGTTGGGATCCGAAGCAAGTCTTCAACCTGCACAAAATCGTCGACACCTTGCCGATGGACAGCATGTTGCGTTTTGAAGTAGGACAGCCATACGCCATTGAAAAAGCATTAAAGGACGGCCCTTCGACAGGCTCAGGGACCTACTATAACTGGAAAGCCGCCTTCGACGAATGCAAAGTGGAAGGCGCCACGGGAGCCAAAAACCAACTCCATGCCTTGATGTGCAGCATCGAGCAATGCAACGGCGCCGGAGATTGCCGCAAGTCGAACCTGATAGGTGGCACGTTGTGTCCCGCCTTCAAGGTGAGCGGCGACGAGACCAAGGCCACGCGTGCCCGTGCCAACGTGCTCCGCGAAATCCTCACAAGAGGATGGAACAGTGAGGCTTTTACCCAAGCGCTCAACAAGGACAAAAGCATACTGAAATCAGAGGAACTGGCCGAGGTGTTGGACAGCTGCCTGGCCTGCAAAGGCTGTCGCAGCGAGTGTCCCTCCAATGTCGACATGACGCGTCTCCGTTCCGAGATCCTGCAGCAGAAATACGATGTCAGCGGCATGCCTCTGCGCTCCTTCGCCGTGTCGTACATGGCCACGGTGGAACAGCTGGGTCATATCGTCTGGCCTATCTACAACCTCTTCGCCTCGTGGAAGTTCTCTTCCAATATCATCAAGCGCATCATCAAATTCACTACCGAGCGCGACATCCCGACCCTCAGCCGGGTGACGATGCGCAAGGCTGTGCGCAGGGAATGCAGGCGACAGAAGAACAAAGGCACGAAAGGCAAGGTCTTCCTCTTCGCCGACGAGTTCACCAACTTCCAGGAAGCTGAAATCGGCCTGACTTTCGCCAAACTCCTGCTTCGCTTGGGGTATGACATTGAAATCCCGAAACACGTGGAGAGCGGTCGTGCCGCCATCTCGAAAGGCAACCTGAAACTGGCCAAGAAGTTCGCCCTCAAAAACGTCGATTTGTTGAGAGACCTTGTTTCGGAAGCAACGCCTCTAGTCGGCATCGAGCCTTCATGCATCCTCAGCTTCCGTGACGAATATCCCGACTTGGTGCCTGCCGAGCTACGCTCACAAGCCCAACAGCTGGGCCGTAACGCCTTGTTGTTCGACGAATTCATCGCGCGTGAGGTGGCCGCGGGGCGCATCACGCCTGCAGACTTCAAGGATGATGCTGTCGAAATCTGGCTGCACGGCCATTGCCACCAGAAAGCCTTGGTGGGCACAGAGAAGACCGTCGCCGCATTGCATCTCCTGTCCAAGGCACAAATCCATGTCATCCCAAGCGGTTGCTGTGGCATGGCGGGATCGTTCGGCTACGAGAAAGAACACTACAAGACCTCGCTGGCCATCGGTGAGATGGTACTGTTCCCCACCATCCGCAAGGCCGTGGCCAAGGCCGAGGACATCACTCCCGTCGTCGTTTCGGCACCAGGCACCTCGTGCCGGCAGCAGATCCTCGACGGCACGGGCGTCCATGCTGTGCATCCCATTGAAATCCTTTATCGCTGGGTGAAATAAAAGTATCTGCATAGCGTTCTCAAAAAAAGAAGTATTTTTGCAACACCATCTAAAACACATACCCCATGAAAAGAATCATCCTACCCATTTTGCTGCTCTTTTTGGTGGTGGCTGGTTGTAAGCCGAAAGACCCCAATCTAGTTGAGGCAGAGCCTTATTCCTACCTCGATAGCCTATATCTGGAAAACGAATTTGAGGAGGGTTATTCCTATTTCCTCATGAACGTCGACCTGCCCGTCTGCGAGAACGACAGCCTGCGCCTCCATATCCTGCACTGGATGCTCTCGCCCGAGACGGAAGACCACGAAGCCTATATCGAATCCGTCAAGAACCAGTTCTTCGAAGAAGAAGGCGTCGAACCCAGGTCGAGCTACGAGGAGAACTACACCTTGGCGGAGCAGACCGACCGTTACGTCACCTATATCACTGAAGGCTTCATGTATTCAGGCGGAGCGCACGACATGCCATGGTATTATGGCACCACCTTCAGCAAGATCGATGGTAGCATCGTGGGGTACGACATGTTCGACAACCCCGAGCTGCTCATCCCCCTCATCTCCGACAACCTCAGGACACAGTATTTTGAGACCTTGGAGCAAGACGACTACCCCATCGATTTCGACGAAGTCACAGTGTTGCCCACCAACGAGCCCTGGATCGAGACCGACTGCGTGGTGTTCTGCTACCAGTCCTTCGAAATCGCCTCTTATGCCGACGGCCTGCCGCTCTGCAAAATCTCAAAAGAAGACCTGAAGCCCTATCTGAGCGAGAAGGGTAAGTCCATTTTATTTTAAGTCACGACAATGAACAACTACTGCATCATCATGGCCGGCGGCATAGGCAGCCGTTTCTGGCCTCTCAGCAAAGACAATTATCCCAAACAATTCCTCGATATACTGGGCACTGGCAAGAGTTTCATCCGCAGTACCTACGAACGCTTCAGCCCCGTCATCCCCGACGAGAACTTCCTCGTGGTGACCAACAAGGCCTACAAGCATTTGGTGCTGGAACACCTGCCCATGCTACGTCCCGACCAAGTGCTTTGTGAGCCGGCACGGCGCAACACGGCCCCTTGCATCGCCTATGCGGCCTACCATATCCAAAGTCGTTGCGCCGATGCCAATATCGTCGTCACCCCTGCCGACCATCTGGTGACCAACGAAGTTGAGTTCCAACGCATCATCCGTTTGGGCTTCGACTTCTTGGCCAAAAACCCACAGGCACTCATGACCATCGGCATCAAGCCCAGCCGTCCTGAGACAGGCTACGGTTACATCCAAGTGCCCAAGCAAGACGCATTGCCCGAGGTGGTGAAGGTGGAGCGTTTCAAGGAGAAACCCGACTATGACACCGCCGTGAAGTTCGTGGCCGAAGGCAACTACTTCTGGAACAGTGGTATCTTCCTCTGGACCTTGGACGGCATCATGAAAGCCTTCAGACAATACCTGCCCGAGATGGTCGAGGTGTTCGAGAAAGGCATCTACAACTTCGGCACGCCCGAGGAGCAGGACTTCATCAACGACCACTTCGTGGACTGCCCCAACATCAGCATCGACTATGGCGTGATGGAGAAGTCGCCCAACACCTACACCATCCCCGCCGACTTCGGCTGGAGCGACATTGGCACCTGGGGCTCGCTGTTCACCCATGCCAAGAAAGACGAAAACGGCAATGCCACACGTGGCAAGGTGGTCTCTGTCGACAACAAGAACACCATCATCAACATCGAAGAAGGCACCGAGGCTGTGGTGGAAGGCTTGGAGGACTATCTCGTGGCCTACCGCGACCATTCCTTGTTGGTATGCAAACTCCACGACGAGCAACAAATCAAAGTGTGGATTGAGGGACTGAAGTAAACGTTTTACCATGGAAAGTCAGCCGTTGGTTTCGGTCATCATGCCCAGCTACAACGCGGAGAAATACATTGCGGAAAGCATTGAATCCGTGTTGCACCAGACCTATAGCAACTGGGAACTGATCGTCACCGACGACTGCTCTAGCGACCATACCCCCGACATCGTTCGTGGCTTCTGCGAGAAGGACTCCCGTATCGATTTCGTGGTTGCCCGACAGCATTCAGGCATCGCAGGCACTCGCAACCAGTGTCTTTCGAGGGCAAAGGGACGTTTCGTCGCCTTTCTTGACAACGACGACCTCTGGTATCCCGAAAAGTTGAAGAAACAAGTCGGTTTCATGCTTGACAAAGGCTGTGCCTTCAGTTATTCTGCCTACGAATTGATGCGCGAAGACGGCACACCCAAGGGCAAGACCATCCAAACCGCAGGGGTGATCTCCTACAACAAATACCTAAGAAACACCATCATCGGCAGTGGCACCATCATGCTCGACCAACAACAGACTGGGTCGTTGGTGATGCCCGACAACGCCACCAGCGACGACATGGCCCTCTGGTGCAAGATACTGAAAGACGGCCATCGCGCCTATCCTATCCCCGAGGTGCTGATGCGATACCGCGTCAGAAGCAACTCCGCCTCGGCCAACAAATGGAACGCCGCCAAAGACGTTTGGCTGGTGTATCGCCGACAAGAACGACTGCCTTTCTTTCGTGCCTTGTTCTGTTTCTTGGGCTATGCCTTCAACGCCATCATCAAACGGATATTCTGATGCAGGACTTCTACCTATATCGAAAAGCCTGGCGCTTCGACGGAGCACCCCATGAGGAGCCTGAACTGCAAGACAAGGAATGGAAAGCCCTGCTCAAGCAAGGCGGCTTGATGGTGAGAAACACCTACGACTTCGACTGCCAAGAAGAAACCTGTTTTTGGAACCTCATCAAAGACCGATTCGGAGGCTTGGAAGAGCTGTCGTCAAACACCAGAAACCGTGTCAACAAGGCCTTGGAGCATTTCGATTTTCGACGGATCGACGTGTCATTAATCCAAGAATCGGGCTATCCCATCCTAAAGGCGACTTTCGACGACTACGCCACCGTCGACCGGCCCATGAACGAGCAGGTGTTCAACGACTATCTCAAACACTGCATGAGCAAGGATTACGAGTATTGGGGCGTTTTTGACCAAACCACAAAGGAGTTTGTCGGCTTCTGCGCCAACCGTTTATGGAAGGAGGCTGCCGAATACGGAATTATCGGAATACGGCCCGAATACAAGCACAACGGTTCCTTCCCCTACTACGGCCTGTTCTATTCCATGAACCGTTATTATCTGCAGGAACAAGGTCTCCGTTACGTCACCGACGGCTCGCGCAGCATTACCGAACATTCCAACATCCAGGAGTTCTTGGAAGAGAAGTTCCGTTTCCGCAAATCCTACTGTAAGATTGCAATACACTATCGCACCTGGTTGAAGACGATGGTTGGATTGCTATATCCTTTCAGAAAAACCATAACTATGCCCCGCGTTAAGGCAATTCTCAACATGGAGGCCATGCAGCGTGGAATGAAATAAAAAAACCCCATAGAGTCGGGGAGACTCTATGAGGCCAAAAAATTAATAACATGAAACATAAAAATTGCGCCCCCTTCAGGACTTGAACCTGAGACCCCCTGATTAACAGTCAGATGCTCTAACCAACTGAGCTAAGGAGGCTGCACAATGTCACAGAACTAATCTTGCGATTTGCGGCTGCAAAAATACGGCTTTTTCCGTTACTGACAATATTTTTCCGACAATTTTTTTCAATATTTTTATATCTAATTGATAATCAATATGTAATTTTATGGAGATTCTCTAAGGAAAGGAGTAAGGTCATTGAGTCATCCAGCGACGGATGTAGGATTCTACCCTAGTTGAGCTCCTTGTCCCGTCGCATGACAAACGAAACGAGAACTCCATTCCCGATAAGGAATCCATATTTTTACTATCTTTGCAGCACTAAAAGCAAAAAACCATGCAACAGAAAAAAATACTCGGAATAGGAAGCGCCTTGGTCGACATGCTGAGCCAGGTCCCCAACGAACAGGTGCTGCAAGAGCTGAACCTCCCAAAGGGCAGTATGACTTATGTGAACGCCGACGATGCCGTCAGAATTGGCGAGCGCCTGGCCAAGGAATATGGCAGCCAACGCGCCTCGGGCGGCTCGACGGCCAACACGATGAGCGGCTTGGCCCAACTCGGTGTCGAGACGGGTTTCCTCAGCAAGATCGGCAAGGATGAAGTGGGCGAGTTCTTCAAGAAACAGATGACCGACACCCATGTGAAACCCCTCATGCTCACCTCCGACACGCCTTCGGGCCGTGTCATGGCCATGGTGACCCCTGACGGCGAACGCACTTTCGCCACCTGCCTTGGCGCCGCAGCTGAGATGGGTGCCGACGACATCCAACCCGAGCTGCTCGACGGATGGGACATCTTCTACGTGGAAGGCTATTTGGTGGCCAACCCGCCCCTGCTCGAGAAGGCCCTCGACACCGCCCACGCCAAAGGCATGACCATCGCCATGGACATGGCCAGCTACAACGAAGTGCAGAAGCATCGCGACCTTTTGCTCCGCCTCCTCGAAGACAGGCTCGACATCGTGTTCGCCAACGAACAGGAAGCCATGGCGCTGACGGGGTTGGAACCCGAAGAGGCCTTGCATTACATCGCCGAGCGTTGCCAAATCGCCGTGGTGAAAGTGGGTGCCAAAGGCGCCTACATCCAACGCGGCAACGAAGTGGTCACCATCCCACCCATGAAAGCCGACGTCATCGACACCACGGGTGCGGGCGACATGTGGGCTTCGGGCTTCCTCGCCGGTCTCGTCAAAGGCGAACCGCTGCAGAAATGCGGCATGATGGGCGCCATCGTGGCCAAGAACATCATCGAGGTGATGGGCGCCAAGATGGATGCCGAGCGTTGGGAGAAAATCCATGCTTCTATTGCGGCACTATGATGTGAGATTCCCTTCGGGAATGGCATTATAATATCCTGTCTAAAATGCGGCGGCTTGTAACGTTTACAGTTTGTAAGTGTTATTTGCCGCCGCTGTATACTATTTCACCGCTCTCCATTCCCGAAGGGAATCTTTTATTTAAATAAGTTTTACCACAATTTCGTTGAAGCTATTGCTTTTTTTACTACCTTTGCGCCCACTATAGACTTTTTCGCGAAAAGTAAATATTTAATAATTAGCTAGTTACATAAAAATGAAGGAATTCCAGACAAAAGACATCCGCAATGTTGCCCTCATCGGCGCAGCAAAGTCGGGTAAGACCACCCTTGCCGAGAACATGCTTTTCGAAGGCAAGCTCATCAACAGAAAAGGTAGCACCGAGGAGAAAAACACTGTCTCCGACTACCGTCCCATCGAAATGGAACGTCAGATTTCGGTGAACGCTTCCATGATGTACACCATCTACAACGACAAGAAGATCAACATCCTGGACACCCCCGGTTTCAGCGACTTCTCTGGCGACATCGTCAGCTGCCTTAGCGCCGCCGACATCGCCGTGTGCATGGTGAACGCCCAGTCGGGTGTTGAAGCCACCACCGAGAACGCCTGGCGTCATGCTGCCAACACGAACAAGCCTGTCGTGTTCTTCATGAACCAACTCGACCACAGCAACGCCAACTTCGACAACACGGTCCGCAGCCTGAAAGAATACTTTGGCGACAAGGTGACCCCCATCCAATATCCCGTCAACGCCGGTGAAGACTTCAACGCCGTCATCGACTTGATCATGATGAAGATGTTGGTCTTCAAGAACGGCAACGGCGCCCCTGAGATCCAGGACATCCCCGCCGCCGAGATGGCCAAGGCCGAAGAGCTGCACAACAACCTCATCGAGCACGCTGCCGAAGGCGAAGAGGCCCTGATGGAGAAGTTCTTTGAAGAGATGACCCTCAGCGAGGAAGATATGGAACGCGGTATCCACCTGGGTATCGTCAACCGTGAGATGTTCCCCATTATCTGCGGCGCTGCCAAGCGTGGCGTGGGTGTCACCCGTCTGATGGACTTCCTCATCAACGCCTGCCCGTCGCCTGCCGACATGCCGGCCATCAAAGCCAACAACGGCCAAGAGTTCCACAACAGCGTCGACGACCCGGCTGCCTTGTTCATCTTCAAGGTGACCACCGAGCAGAACCTCGGTGACGTGGCATGGATGCGCGTCTATGGCGGCACCGTGGTGAAGAGCCAAGACCTCATCAACCCGCGCACCGGCAACAAGGAGCGTCTGTCACAGCTGCTCGTCTTCCGCGGCAAGAACCGTGAAGAGGTCGAGAAAGTCAACGCTGGCGACATCATCTGCACCATCAAGTTGAAGGACGGCCGCATCGGTGACTCGCTGGTCGACGCCAAGGCTGGCGAAGCCATCTTCCCCGAGATCCCGTTCCCGACTCCGATCTTCTCGATCGCCGTCAAGGCCGTCAACTCACAGGAAGACGAGAAGCTCGGCAGCATCCTCAACGACATCCACAAGACCGACCCGACCGTCATTGCCGGCATGTCGCGCGAGCTGCGCCAGAACATCCTGCAATGCCAGGGCGAATATCACTTCAACACCCTGAAGTGGTACTTCGACAATGTCTATAAGATCGCCATCGAGACGGCTTCGCCGAAGATCCCGTATCGTGAGACCATCACCAAGAGCGCCAGCGCCAGCTACCGTCACAAGAAACAGTCCGGTGGTAGCGGTCAGTTTGGTGAGGTACACATGCAACTGGCTCCTTACTTCGAGGGTTACACCGACCCGAGCGAACTGCAGGTGCGCGACAAGCAGGAGTACGAACTGCCTTGGGGCGGTAAGCTCATCTTCGCCAACTGCGTTGTGGGTGGTGCCATCGATGCCCGCTTCATGCCCGCCATCCTGAAGGGCGTCAACGAGCGTCTGGAGCAAGGCCCGCTGACGGGTTCCTACGCCCGCGACATCATCGTCTACATCTACGATGGTAAGATGCACCCGGTCGACTCCAACGAAATGGCCTTTAAGATTGCCGGTCGTATGGCCTTCAGCGCCGCCTTTAAGAACGCTGGCCCGAAGATCATGGAACCCATCTACGACCTCGACGTGCGCATGCCCGCCGACCTCATGGGTGCCGTCATGACCGACCTGCAAGGCCGCCGCGCCATCGTCATGGGCATGGACAGCGACCACAACTACCAGACCATCCACGCCAAGGTTCCGTTGGCCGAGATGGACCGCTATTCGACCTCACTGAGCTCGCTGACTTCGGGCCGTGGCACCTTCACGATGAAGTATGCTGAATACCAGCAAGTGCCCACCGACGTCCAGAACCGCCTCCTCAAGGAGTACGAAGAGAGCCAGAAGGAAGAAGAATAAAAAAGAAACAAGAGTGTTTTTTCATAAGTATTGCATTTTTTCCCCGCTGCAAGATATTGTGGCGGGGTTTTTTTATTTTTGCAGGCATGAAAAAGATTCATCTGATTAGTTTTTTGGCTTTGGTGGCTTTAGTGGCCTGCAACACGCCTACCCGTGAAGCAAGACACATGGTGGCTCGGGCAAAGCAGCTGGCCGATATCTTCCCTGATAGCACCATAATCCTGATAGATAGCGTGCTGCGTATGCCCGTGAATTTCAGCGAGCGTGAACGTATTGACATGGCTTTGTTGCAGACCGAGGTCCTGTTTGGCCGTTCCGATGCTCTCTCGCCCATTATGGACTACGATTTCTTTGACGACCATGCCAACCTCTCCATCAGCCCCGAACTGGAGCGCGCTGCTGCCTATTACGCTGGTAAAAAACAATACGGCAGAGCGGCCTATGCGGCGTTATATAGCGGATTTGTACAACAACATTATTTTGAAAAGGAAGCGGCTATGTGCTCGTTTAAGGAAGCGGAACAATATGGCACTCGCGTTGCCGACAGCCTTGTTGTGGCGCAAGCACAGTATTGGATTGGCCAACTGCTTCTTAACGATGGCATGGAGCAAGAAGCGCTCGCCATGTTTCAAGCTTCTGACAAAGGTTTTGGCAATCTGTTGACATACAGGACGATGACACAGATTAAGATGGGAATGTCATATATGTTGCTCGGACAATTTGATGATGCGGAGAATTGCCTACGAAAAAGTTTGCTTTTTGCTGAAATGATAGATTCTTCTAAAGCAAGGTGGAAGGCTTTGAACAACTATTCCGTGCTCCTTCGATATAAGGGAGAATATGAATTGTCCATTGAAAACCTGAGAAAAATGGTCAACACGCCAAATCCGGACGAATCGACAATGTTAATGTTCTTCCTCAACATGGGTAAAACTTTTATGGCTGCTGGGGCAATAGATTCTGCAGCAATCTATTTCCACCATTTGGAAAACACGCTGACGGATACCCTAACGACAAAAGAAACCTTAGCGTCTGCATATGGTGCCCTTTCGCGTTTTGCAGAAAAGCAAGGAGATGCTTCTACGGCTTTATTTTATCGTGAAAAGCATGAAAACGTGATGGCACAAATATTCAGTCAACGACAGGAGCAAGTGGTTTATAATATACAAAAGCGTTACAATTACGAGTCCATGCAAAACAGGATGAACCAGAAACTCATCCGCCGACATAATATCATCATATTAGTAAGTATATTGGCCATTGTTGGTTTGGTGGCCTTAACCATATCGAAAATACGATTGGCAAAAACACGTAAGCAAGAAGCCGAGGCAAAAACAAGATTGTTCCACTTCATGCAACAGAATAAAGAACTACAGCAAAAACATGAAACCAGCGAAAAAGTTGCCATGGATTATGTTCAACAACTTTCTGATGCTCTGAACAAGGAAGCACTAATTATGAGAAAACTAGAAATCTACCTCGGTAATAAGGGCGACAAACTTTGTTTGGCAGCTTTAAACAACGCCGTTTTTGACGACAACAATCATTGGGAAGCACTAATGAAAGTTTTTGACACCCTATATCCTGGAGTTAGAAAAAACTTAAGTATTCAATATCCTGAATTGAACGAAATGGAGCAAAAGGATTTTATTTTATCCTATTTCAATGTTTCGCGTGACGAAGAGTCTCTGTTGTTCAACAAGAGCGTACACATGGTGGACAAATGGCGTAATGGTGCAAGGAAGAAAATGCAAGCTCAAGAGGCAAAATGGCAAAACAATTAATAACCGTCTTATTCTCGTTTTCTACTTTTTTATAATATAAGTTCGTAATTTACGAAAATAAGTTCGTAATCGGTTATTTTATTTCTTATTTGTTCTCAGTGTATTACGATTTTTTTCTTCGGAAATAGTTCGTAATAGGATTCATACTGCTTTTATTGAAAAATAATTTTGGCTTGTTAAAAAACGAAGCTGAATTTCAATCATGTTTAATCCTAAATACACATTATTATGAAAATCACAACTACTATTCTTGTCGTTTTTTGCACTCTTGGCTTTTACATTTCAGAGGCACATGCTGTCGCAATGACAACGACTCCTTATTGTGAATATTCAACATCAAACAACTTGCCCGGAATCTTGGAAAAGATAGAGCTACAAGGCGATTTGGTGAACAGCATCGGACCAAACGCCATTGAGGCAGGAGCCAGCAAAGATGCCATTTACATTCAATTCAACCAAAATGTTGGTAATATTGACATATTCATCTACAATGAAAACGGACTACAAGTTTATTATAGCACTGTCAACTCTTCCGTGCAGCAATTGGTTGTCATTCCAATTTCTTACACAACAAGTAACGCTTTCACTGTAATGCTTTGCACTGCGTCAAGCTCTGCCGAAGGTGATTTCGAGCACAATTGATCATGAAAACAGGTGTTCTAAACAATTAAAACCTAATCATTATGAAAAAGCTATCTCTATTATTAAAGACTTTGCTGCTAGCTGTTGTTATGGTTGCCCTGGCTTCATGCGAAAAAGAGCAAACAAATACGGAACTGGTTCAAGGTGAAGCCACCCTTGCCCGCATCATGGATTTCAAGCAACAGGTTGACTACTACAAAGCCAACCCTGCCGTGAAGGACGGCGAGACCATGACCCTCGACGAGGCCATCTGGAACATTGAGGCCTTGTTTAACCTCACTTATGCCTACCCCGAGCTGTCGTATGGCCACACCGTGACTGCCGACACTGTGCTCTACCTGCCCGTAGGCGCCGGCAACACCGTGCTCCTCACTGACCTGACCGTTTTCTACGGCCAGATGTACGACGTGGTGCGCGGCATCTACCAAGGCATCGAGCTTGACAACAAGCAATTCCTCATCCTCGACGTGGAGGCCGGTGTGCTGAACGGCGGCCAGCAAGCCATCAAGCTGCACAGCGTGCAGGGAAGCGTGAAAGGAACGCCTTCCACACCGCCCCCAATGCCACAGAACGGGCCATTCCCGCCTGGTGTATCATGGTATTATGGTTTAGATGGTGGAAACAGCCAAAACATGTTTTGGAATAATAAGGATGCAGCTGATACACTGGCCGCAGTGTTGAATTATTGGATAGTGCCAAAAGCTCCTGTAAACTATGAGTATA
>Ga0310690_10000514_pt1 | contig 80815 bp, 68 predicted proteins | sample AusTroGonzalo_MG_2_FD_207661 | JGI IMG/M metagenome (GOLD analysis project Ga0310690, IMG submission 207661) | Bovine rumen microbial communities from tropical cattle in Woodstock, Queensland, Australia - Gonzalo_04 (v2) (version 2) | ecosystem: Host-associated > Mammals > Digestive system >...
TGTCGGTGCATCACCATAGTAATAATAGGCAACATTGTAATCAGCTTCGCCGTAAGTTTCAAAATAAGGATCATCACTCCTTTCGGGAATATCAATATCTTGCTGCCAGTCACCCTCTAAAACATCAGAATCATCTTTGGAATCGGTATCATCATCAGATGTTTCATCAGAATCATCAATAATTTCAGAATCTTGAGAGTTGTTTTCTGCATCTTCGATGACCGTCAGATCATCGGAATCCGTGTGGCGATCAGAATCTGTGTAAGAATCGTTTTCAATATTTTTTGACGATGAGCAGGCAATGAAGAAAAGCAAGCCTAAAACGCCTAAAAATAGTCTTAAATGGATTGGCATTTGAACCTCCGGAGAATGATTATTCAAAAAGACATGGAATTATACTTTTCATTGAAAATTTAGCAAGCGAAGATATAAAAATTTTTAAGAAAAAATCAGATGTTTCCGGTCGTTATGAGCCGTGTCGGGTCACAGCTTGTATTTAGGGATTTATTTGCTGATCTCCTCCAATCTCGCTTTGAGATGAGCCAGATTTTCGGAAAGTTCGGTGTGTTTCGATTTTTCTTTTTCGACTACTTCGGGCTGCGCTTTTTCGAGGAAATTCGGGTTGTTGAGTTTTCTGTCGCAGAGGTCGAAATCTTTCTGGAGTTTCGCGATTTCCTTTTCAAGACGCTTGATTTCATCTGAGAAATCGATGAACCCTGCAAGCGGGATGTAGAGCGTTCCGCCTTTTACGAGCGAGCTTGCGGTCTCTTTGTCGGGCGTGAAAGTGTCAACAAATTCAACATCTTTTACTCTTGCAAGCTTGATTATGTATTCAAGTTTTTCGCTGAGCGCGTTCTTGAGACCTTCTTCAAGCGCGAGTTTGAGCGGAAGTTCCGCCGAGGGTTTGATGTTGTTTTCTGCGCGGATCGTTCTGATGACCGAAATGATCTCGATGATCTCTTCCATCGTCTGTGCGTCTTTCTCGAAAACGGGGCAGTCGCCGGCTTCGGGGAAGCGGCTTATCATTATTGATTCTTCGCGTCCGTCGAAGCTGAACGGCAGGCTCTGCCACAACTCTTCGGTGACGTGCGGCATGAAGGGGTGAAGCAGTTTGAAGCTTGCGTCGAGGACTTTGAGAAGGACCTTTTTGCCGACTGTTTTCGCGTTTTCGTCGGTGCCGAAGAATGTCGGTTTGATGAGCTCGATATACCAGTCGCAGAACTCGTGCCAAAAGAAGTGGTAGATCGCTCCCGCTGCATCGTTGAGCCTCATTTCGTCAAGGTTTTTGCGGACTTCCTTCGTGACATCCTCAAGTTTAGAGAGGATCCACTTGTCGGCGAACGAAAAGTCGTCGGATTTGTATTCGATCGGGTTGAAATCGAGTTTCTCGCCGTCAGCGAACTGCATGAGGCAGAATCTCGTCGCGTTGTATATCTTGTTGATGAAAGCCCAGTAGCCTTCGAACCATTCATCCGAAAGTTTTACGTCGCGCCCTGCGAGCGGCATCATCGCGAAGGTGAAGCGGAGAGCGTCAGCACCGTATTTTTCGGTGACGACGAGCGGATCGATGACGTTTCCTTTGCTCTTTGACATCTTCTGGCCGAATTTGTCGCGGACAAGACCGTGGAAGAAGACCTTTCCGAAAGGTTTCTCGCCCATGAACTTGTATCCCATCATTATCATTCTCGCGACCCAGAAGAAAATGATGTCGAATCCTGTTTCCATGAGGGTCGTCGGGTAATATTTCGCAAGTTCCGGCGTTTTTTCGGGCCAGCCTAAAGTCGAGAACGGCCAGAGCTGAGAGCTGAACCAGGTGTCGAGCACGTCAGGATCGCGTCTGAGCTTCTCGCAGCCGCATTTCGGGCACTTCGCCGGATCTTCGCGGCTGACGATCATCTCGCCGCACTCTTCGCAGTACCATACCGGTATCTGATGTCCCCACCAGAGCTGGCGGCTGATGCACCAGTCTTTGATGTTGTACATCCATTCGAAATATGTCTTTTTCCATGTTTCGGGCTGGAAGACGATCTTGCCTGTTTCGACCGCCTCTATTGCCGGTTTCGCGAGGTCTTCCATCTTCAGGAACCACTGGTCGGAAAGTATCGGTTCAACGATGGTCTTGCATCTCTGGCAGTGGCCGACAGCGTGCATGTGCTTTTCGACTTTGAGGAGAAGCCCCAGTTTGTCGAGATCGGCAACTATCGCCTCTCTCGCTTCGGTCGTCGTCATTCCTGCATATTTGCCGCCGAGCTCATTGATCTCGCCTTTTTCGTTTATGACGTTGATTTCTTCAAGGTTGTGGCGTTTGCCGGTCTCGAAGTCGTTGAAATCGTGGGCAGGAGTTACTTTTACGGCACCTGTTCCAAATTCGATATCGACTAATATCGCATCTCCGATTATCGGGATCTCACGGTCGGTAAGCGGCAGTTTGACCTTTTTGCCGATGAGATGGGCGTAACGCTTGTCATCGGGGTGGACTGCTACCGCGCTGTCGCCCAAAAGTGTTTCGGGACGAGTAGTAGCGATCGTCAGGAATTCGTCGCTGCCAGAAATCGGATATTTGATGTGCCAGAGGTGTCCTTCGACATTCTCGTGGTCGACTTCAAGGTCTGAAAGTGCCGTTCTGCAGTGCGGACACCAGTTGATGATATATGTGTTTTTGTAGATGAGTCCTTCTTCGTAAAGCGAAACGAAGACTTCGCGAACCGCTTTGGAGAGGTTTTCATCCATCGTGAAACGCTCTCTCGACCAGTCGAGCGATGCTCCGAGACATCTGAGCTGGCGCGTGATCGTGCTGCCGTTTTCCTTTTTCCATTTCCAGACTCTTTCAAGGAATTTTTCGCGGCCAAGATCGTGCCTCGAGATCCCCTCTTTGTTGAGAGCACGCTCTACAACCATCTGCGTCGCGATCCCGGCGTGGTCAGTGCCCGGAAGCCAGAGAACATCGTAACCAGACATCCTTTTGTAGCGGCTCATCGCGTCCTGAACGACGACCATTACGGCGTGTCCCATGTGAAGGACGCCCGTGACGTTGGGCGGCGGGAGAACTATCGTGTAAGGCGGTTTTTTGCTGCTCGGGTCAGCCTTGAAAAAGCCCTTCTCTTCCCAGAAAGTGTACCATTTTTTCTCTATTGACAGGTGGTCGTATTTCTTGTCGATTTCCATCTTATTCTCCGATTTTCCTCTTTTCGTGTCCGTTGTATACCGCAGCTTTCTGGTCAATGTTGCGCATCGGTTTCTGCGTCGTCTTTTCCTCGACATAGTGAGCCATGAGGCCCGGAACTCTCGAAATCATGAAGATTCCGTTCGCAAGTTCTGCCGGAATTTCAAGAGCGAGAAGGACCGCGCCGATCATTCCGTCAACGTTGACCGGAAGTTTTGTTCCTTTTACTTTGAAGATGTTCGCTTCGATCATTTTTGCGAGTTTGATGAAGAAAAGTTTCTCTTCCGGCAGGTTTTTGAAGCAGATCTCTGCAAGTTTGACGCTTCTCGGATCTTCGGTGTGGACTCTGTGACCCATTCCGGGGAATCTGAATTTCTGCTCGAATTTCATCTTTACGAATTCTTCTACTTTTGCTTCGTTGAGCTCGTTTCCGCAGTATTCAGCCGCAGCTTTGAGCATTTTCATCGTGTTTTCTATCGCTCCGCCGTGGAAAGCGTTGATAGCCAGAAGTCCCGAAGCGATCGCGCCGTTGAGCGGTGCTCCGGTCGAAGTTGCATTGAGAGTAGCCAGTGCGCTCGGAGGAGTTACGCCGTGATCGACTGAAGAAACCAGAACAGCCTGGAAAACTCGTCCTTCTTCTTTTGTCGGAAGTTCGCCCTTCAAAATGAGGTAAACCGTTTCCGCGTAGCTCAGATTTTCCATGATGTCTTCTATTGCATAGCCTCTGATCAAAATTTCGTTCGGTTTGATAGAAGTAACAGCCGTCGTCCACTCTGCCATAATCGCCTCCAAAAATCTCAATAAATTAAATAACTTACATTCCAGTCTGCAAATTTTCCGAAAACCGGAAAACAAGCAGCCCGCTAAAAAACCAAATATATTAGCAGAAACGATTTTTTTTTCAATTTTGATGATGATTTATCGGGAAAGAAACGGGTTATTAGTCTTTTGTGCAGACAAGGTCGTCAATTATGACATAAGTATCTTTGTCTTTTACATAAAATCCAAAACGGAAATCAGAAGCGTTGTCAGTGAGTTCAAACTTGTAAGTGCGCTTTTTCCACGAATCAGTGCCGGCTGTTTCGTAAGGAACGTTGCCGTAGTAACTGCCGTTACGGTAAAAACTTGTTCCTTCCTGGGCTGTCCCTTTAACATAGTATTCACAGGTATATTTTCCGGCAGCAAGCGATACCGGTTCGCTGATGAATCTTTTTGCGTCCTTGACGGCTTGCAGCCTGAGCGCAGCAGAAGAACCGTTATGGGTATCGGAAGTTTCTTTGGTTATGTTGGAAGCAGATATGTTTGTCCACTGTTTGCCGTCAGCGTCTTTCGTGCTGTCAGTCCAGCCTGTCGGAACTTTTTCGCCCCACTCCTCAAATCCGCCGTTCTGAATGATCGAAGTTGTTTCAACGCACTCGTGCGAGCTGTTGCAGAACTCGTTTGCAGCGCAGTCAGTGCTGGAGTGACACTTGCCTTCAAGAAGCACGCATACTGCGCCTTCACCGCACTTTTCGTAGGTTTCGCAGTCGCTGTCTCCGGTGCATGTTTTGACTTCGCAGATGTGTGAATCGTTGCAGACATAACCGTTTTCGCAGTCGCTGTTGCTTACACAGAATCCGGGAAGCGCATCGCAGTTTCCGGTACTCGGATTGCACTTTGAGTATGATGTGTCGCAAGCCGAATTGCTGCAGTTATCGATAACGTAATCTTCTTCGGATCTCGGAAGAATTTTTGAATGGTTGAAAGTGTAAGCCAGAACGCCGCTGATCGATGCGAAATTGGTTCCGAGAGCCGGATCTTCAAATGAATAGAAATCGTCATCGACTTTAAGTCCGTTTGCCACGCCGAAAACATGGTAGGAGTCAGCTTCTTCCGTAACCTTTACGTTTTCGACTTTGACAAGAACACCGTTGTATGCATCTTTCTCTGCACCGCCGTCCTTTACTTTTGCCGGATCTACGGTAACAAAAGCGGGAACGACTTTGTTTGCCTGAATTACTTCGACATTTTCAATATTCGCGATCTGAAGCTGGTCGTAATAATTCATAACTTTTCCTGAAACTCTGACTTTATCGCCTACTTTTACGGCAGCAGTCGATTTGTAAACATAAATTCCACTGAACTGCTCTTTCAACGTAGCATCATGGTCGTCAGGGTCGATCTGCATGAAGAAATTTTTGTCTTTGTATGCCGTTACGATTCCATCGACTTTGACCAGGGTGCCTTCCGCCACATTTTTCTGCTTGATTTCATAAATCGTGGAAGCATTTACGTCGCATGCATCACCGATTCCGTTTTTGTCTTTATCTTCCTGATCTTGGTTGGATTTGAACGGGCAGTTGTCAAGAGCGTTGAGGATTCCGTCGCCGTCTTCGTCAAAAGGATTTATGGCATCACATTCTTTGCTGTTTTTATCAAGCGGGCACGGATCGCACGCGTCACCTACGCCGTCGCCGTCTGAATCAGCCTGTTTCTTGCCGTCAAGAGGTCTGATCGGGTTGAAAATGTCTGGGCAGTTGTCGTCGGCGTCCTTGATTCCGTCGCCGTCCTTGTCACCGTCTTTCGGGCCTGAGTAAGGATGTTCCTCGTCCTCGCTTCTCGTGCGCTGCGGAACGCATGTCGGCTCTCCGTCGGGAGTTCCGCAGTAGAAAAGTTTGTATTCGCCGCTGTTTTTGCTCTGGAATGCAGATAAAGTTGTTCCGATTTCCTTGACGCAGACTTTTTTATCTACATCGCAGACTGAAAGTTTCTCGCATTCGTTTGCGGAATCGAGAGCGGTAACGACATTTTCGTCGCCGTAGAAGACCTTTCCGCCTCTAAGCACGAGGGAAACTTTCTTTTCATGTCCTGCAATGACTGCTCTGTAGGGGTTTTCTGCTCCTTTCGCGTCAAAAACGACTATATCGCCGACAAGTCCTGGACGGATCGCGCCGGTGGCATCGAGGATCCTGAGCGCGGCAGCGTTGTTGGATGTCGCCATTTTCCAGATCTCGTAATCCGAAAAAGTGTTGTTGAAGTGGTTTTTGTTGAGGTAATCAACGCATGCAAGCTCTCTGAGCATGTGCATCGAACCGCTCGGAAGCCAGTCTGTGCCGAGTCCTATGAGAACTCCCTGATTTTTGAGCATCGTGACTGGAGCTGTATTGCCGTAAAGCGAAATATTGGTTCTCGCGGACCAGATCACCGCGGTTTTGCCTTCCGCAAGTTTTTTTCCGTCTTCCGCATTGATTCCTACGGAGTGAACGAAAGCCGAATTTTCTTTCACGACGTCGATCGCCCCTTCCTGACTGCCGGAGAGGCATAAGAATTCGTTTCTTGCCGCTTTGTTGATTCCTTCGGAAACGTGCGGAAGGTAGCAGTCGTGATCGAGGTCTTTCTCGTCCCTCATGTTTTTGTATTCGCAACCGCTGTCAGTCATGAATCCGTTCGTATCGCCGAGCGGGAAAGTCTGGTAGTTGACCTCCATTCCGCCGAGACCGAAAGTTTCCATGAAATTCTGGTCGATATTTCTCAGGAAACCTTCCGCGCCGCCGCTTCCTGCAATCGCGAGAGTTCCCGACATAAGCTGACGGAGTTCCGCCCACTGTTTTTGCTCTTTGGAAGATTTACCTTCGATCTTGTCCCTGTCCTGCAGATTGGTATGACCGTTCTTGCCTCTTCTCCACTCGTGGCGGTGGGCAAATCTCTCCTCGCCCCAGTCACTCGGTTTGTGCTTGACATAGCCGAGATGGTCGTGGCCGTTTATCAGAGCGGGTGTTACCGTTGCTCCGGGGCAGGTGATTTCAGTCGCGCCGTCAGCTTCAGCAGAGCAGTCACATCCGGCGCATTTTATGAAACCGTCCTCACCGATAAGCACTTCGCCGCCGGTATAGGTTATATTTCCGGAAAGAATATTACCTTTTATAAGTTTCGCGCCGTTTCCCTTTTTGACTTCGCAGACACCGCTTGAAATTGCCGGAAGTTCGCGGCAATTCTTAGTTTCAGGAACATCTTTGACTTCAGTTTCCGGATCTCCGGTATCTGGAACCGTGTCAATATCGGTATCCGTATCGGTATCGCTATCCGTGTCGCCTGTGTCTTTGTCGTCATCTTTGTCTGATTTTTTGTCCGGATCGGAAGTCTCTTCTTCGTTGGAAATTTCGTCAGAGTCGTCGTTTCCGTCGCTGCATGCGACAAAGAAAAACATCGCAAAAATCGCGCAAATCACGAGAAATTTTTTCATAAAATCCTCCTTAAAAATCAAAAAAACATTATAGTTTAGTCAAATTCGGATAAAAAGCGAGAATTTCGCAAAAAAATCGGGCAAGGGCTTAAAAAATTTGCATTAAATCGCACTTTTGCTATTAAATCGGCGATTTTTTTATTTAAAAAAGAGGTTTCTGATGAAAGAGATTGTGCAAAAGTTCTTTAAAGGCGAGAGAAGCCTTTTCGGAAGCCGTAATGTGCGGATCGTTGACTCTGTTTTCGGGGAAGGGGAGTCGCCGCTCAAGGAAAGCCGCGGTATCGAACTTGAAAATGTTCTTTTTCAGTGGAAATATCCGCTCTGGTACTGTGAAAACGTGAAGGCGAAGGGATGCAAATGGTTCGAAATGGCGCGGGCAGGAGTCTGGTATTCCAAAAATGTTTCTGTTGAAAACGCCGTTATCCAGGCTCCCAAAAATTTCAGGCGCTGCGACACTCTTTCGCTTGAAAATGTCGCTTTCACCAATGCCGAGGAGACGCTCTGGAACTGCCGGAACGTAAAAATGAAAGACGTCACGGCGAAAGGAAACTACTTCGCTATGAACTGTGAAAATGTAGAAGTTTCTGGTCTTACTCTTGACGGGAACTACTCTTTCGACGGCGCTAAAAACGTAGCCATGCGCAATTCGACGCTTCTTTCGAAGGACGCCTTCTGGAACTGCGAGAATGTCGAGGTTTACGACTCTTTCATTTCGGGCGAATACCTGGGCTGGAACTCGAAGAATCTCACTTTGGTAAACTGCACTATCGAAAGCCTTCAGGGGATGTGCTACATCGGAAAATTGGTTATGAAAAACTGCAAACTTCTGAACACGACGCTCGCTTTCGAATATTCTTCGGTCGAAACCGATATTACGACAAAAGTTGAAAGCATTCTCAATCCGTCAAGCGGCGTCATCAAAGCGGCGGAAATAGGCGAACTCATAATCGAACCCGATAAAACCGAACCCTCAAAGATAAAAATAATCTGCGGAAATATTGAAAAACAAACAGATAAGCCCGAGTGGCTGAGGTAAACATGAAATACGATTTCGATGCTGTTATAAACCGCCGCGGAACAGATTCGGTAAAGTGGAATGTGGGGAAAAACGAACTTCCGATGTGGGTCGCTGACATGGATTTCAGGCTTGCTCCGGAAATCGAAAAAGCTATAAAAAAGAGAATGGACCATGGTGTCTTCGGATATTCCGTAATTCCTGACGAGTGGTATGAAGCCTACACGAACTGGTGGAAAACGCGCCATGATTTCAAGATGAAAAAAGAGGGGCTTGTCTTCTGCACCGGCGTAGTTCCCGCTATTTCATCGATCGTGAGAAAACTCACGACCCCGAATGAAAATGTAGTGATCCAGACTCCGGTCTACAATGTTTTTTTCAACAGTGTCCTGAACAACGGCTGCCGCGTTCTCGAAAGCCCGCTTATCTACAAAAACGGCAGATACAGCATGGATTTTGAAGATCTTGAAAAGAAACTTTCGGATCCTCAGACGACTTTGATGATACTCTGCAATCCGCAGAATCCGGCAGGGAAGATCTGGGATAGAAAAACGCTTGAAAAAGTCGGAAATATCGCGAAAAAACACGGTGTCACGGTGGTTTCCGACGAGATCCACTGCGATATAACCGAGCCCGGGAAAAATTATGTTCCGTTTGCATCTGTTTCTGAAGTCTGCCGCGAAATTTCCGTAAGCTGTATCGCTCCGACGAAGGCTTTCAACATGGCGGGAATGAAAAGTGCGGCAGTCTATGCCGAAAATCCGGTTCTCCGTCACAAAGTATGGCGCGCTCTCAACACGGACGAGATCGCGGAACCCAATTCCTTTGCCTGCATTGCGGCGATCGCGGCGTTTTCTGAAGGCGGGGAATGGCTTGACGCACTCCGCGGCTACATTTCCGGAAACAGAAAACGGGTCTATGAGTTCGTTAAAAACGAGATCCAGGAAATTTCTGTCGTCAAAAGCGACGCGACTTATCTTTTGTGGCTCGATATTTCGAAAACAGGCATGGAAAGCACGGAAGTGGCGGCGAAAATAAGGGAAAAAACAGGACTTTTCCTCACTGCCGGAAGCATTTACGGAGAAGCCGGCAAATATTTTCTCAGAATGAATATCGCGTGTCCGAAAACCCTTCTTGAAGACGGTCTCAAACGCCTGAAAAAAGGAATAAAAAATTTGCATTAAATCGCGCTTTTGCTATTAAATCGGCGATTTTTTTTATTTAACAGTGGAGGATTTCATGGCAAAAATCAAAAATGTTATCATCAGTGTTTTTGACAAGACTGGACTTGTCGATTTCGCGGCGGAACTGGATAAGGCGGGTGTAAAGATCTTTTCGACCGGCGGAAGCTGCAAAATGCTCGCTGAAAACGGAATAAATGTAACAAAAATCGAGGATTACACAGGCTTTCCCGAAATGATGGACGGCCGCGTGAAGACGCTCCATCCGAAGATCCACGGCGGAATTTTGGCTCGCAGAGACGATGCGAACCACATGAAAGCCGCTGCTGACCACGGCATCACGATGTTCGACATGGTCGTTGTCAACCTCTATCCTTTCAAAAAGACGGTAGAAAGCGGCAAATCCTTTGCTGATATCATCGAAAACATCGATATCGGTGGTCCTTCGATGGTCCGCAGCGCATCGAAAAATTTCAAGGATGTCGCGATCGTCACATCTCCCGATGATTACAAAATGGTTCTTGACGAGATGAAGGCTTCTGGCGGTGAAATTTCGCTTGAAACACGCTTTAAACTTGCTTCCAAGGCTTTCAGGCTTACCGCGGCTTACGACAGCTACATCGCTTCATATCTTTCGACAGTTGATAGCTGCGGCGAAAAAGTAAGCGAAGATCCAGAATTCCTTTCGATGCAGTTCGTTAAGAAAGAGACTCTCCGCTACGGCGAAAACCCGCATCAGAAAGCGTCGGTTTATATCGACAGCGAGGCGGGAAAGGGAACTCTCGCGCTTGCCGAGCAGCTTCACGGAAAGCAGCTTTCCTTCAACAACTACATGGATCTAGAAGCGGCTAAAAACATCGTCTGCGGCTACACCGAGCCTGCAGTCGCGATAGTAAAACACACCAATCCGTGCGGCGCGGCGGTAGCTTCAACTCTGACCGAAGCCTACACGAAAGCTCTTGCATGCGACCCTGTCAGCGCATTCGGATCGATCATCGCGGTCAACAAAACTCTCGACCTTGAAACCGCGAAAATAATGAAGGAACTTTTTGTCGAAGCTATCGTCGCACCGGCATTTTCAGCCGAGGCCAAAGAACTTCTGAGCAAGAAGAAAAACATCAGACTTGTCGAAGTAGGGGAGTTCGCGCAGAATTTTGCAATGGATATCGAACTTAAGAAAATTTCGGGCGGAGTCCTCGTCGAAACGGCTGACAGACGCGTCATCACAGAGGCTGATCTTCAATTTGTTACCGAGAAAAAGCCGACTCCCGAGCAGATCAAAGAGCTCCTTTTCGCTCAGAATATGGTCAAATTCATAAAAAGCAACGCGATCCTTATCGCAAGAAACGGCGCTACGGTCGGTGTCGGAGCAGGGCAGATGTCGAGGATCGATTCACTTGACATCGCGATCAAAAAAGCTCAGTCACCAGTTGAAGGCTGCGTAATGGCAAGCGACGCTTTCTTCCCCTTCAGAGACTGTGTCGACAGAGCGGCTTCTGTCGGGATCACGGCTATAATCCAGCCCGGCGGATCGGTGCGCGACCAGGAATCGATCGATGCCTGCAATGAGCACGGGATCCCGATGGTATTCACCGGAATCAGAAGTTTCAAACATCTGTAAATTCAATTTTTGAAGCGTTCCTTTTATCGGAGTGGATTTGAAAAAGTTTCTTTTCGTCGCATTTTTTCTGATATTTTCAGTCCTTTCTGCCGAAGACACGGTTTTCGTAGAGCTTAATGACTCTTCAAGAAAGTTTCTGAAAAGCGATTTCGAAAAGTGCGGGATAAACTATTTTTACAAGATAAAAAGGACTGATTTTTACGCCGTGCATACCGAAAACAAAGAAATTTCTTTGGACTGCATTTCGAAATCGCCGCTTGTGAAAAAAGCGGTTCCCGACAAAAAAATAAATATCGAATACAAAAGCAGTGACCCTTTTTTTGCGAACCAGTGGCATCTTGAAAACACCGGACAGCGCGGAACAGAAGGAAACGACGCGAAGGTCGCGGCAGCCTGGGAATATCTTGAAACTCTCGGGATCGAGCCAGGAAAGGGCGTCAAAATCGGTGTCATCGACGACGCTTTCGACGTGCATCACCCCGACATGGCCGGAAAATATCTGAAGGGGCTTGATCTGGTCGACGGCGACGATTACCCCTACATCGATGATAACGAGCCGCACGGAACCTGTGTCACAGGCGTTATCGCTGCGGTCAGGGACAACGATCTCGGTGTCGCCGGTGCATGTCCGGACTGCAAGATCGTTCCAGTCCGCTCCGGTTCGGTTCTGGGCGAAGGCGAAAATATGGCGAAAGCTTTCAATTTCGTTCTCGATCAGGGAGTCCAGATCATTTCGAACAGCTGGGGACCTGCCGACAACAGCGGCGCGGAGGATATGCCGGAAGTCGTAAAGGAAATCGTGAAATATGCCCGCGAAAAGGAGCGTGACGGGCTCGGTGTCGTCATATTTTTCGCCGCCGGAAACGGAAACGAGAACATCAGCGCCGAGGAGAGTTTCGACGGTTACGCCGCAAACGACGACGTGATCGCGGTCGGTGCCGTCAATGCCTACGGAAAGCGTTCGAATTACAGTGATTTCGGAAAAGATCTCGACATTGTGTCGCCTTCTTCCGATGTCGACGGCGATTATGTGTGGAATCCGTTTGCGACTGACACTATGAAAGACGGGATCTGGACGATCGACGCAAGAAGCTACTACGGTTACTCGCAGAGCGACTACACCGGAACTTTCGGCGGAACGAGCAGCGCATGCCCTCTCGCGGCGGCGGTTGCCGGACTTATGATTTCGGCTTATCCTGAACTCAGCCGCGACGAACTTTACGAAATCATCACGACGACTGCCGATAAAGTGTCGCCGGGCGATGCGGACTACGACGAAAACGGTTTCAGCGAAAAATACGGCTACGGCAGGATCAACGCGCTTGCCGCGCTTCAAACGCTCTGCGAAAGGCACGATTGCACCGGCGGGCTTCCCGAAATAAGCGGAGAAACCTATGAACCCGAAGATCTTGACCTCGATACCGGCGGGATTGACGAATTTCCGGACGAGTCGATGCTTCCGGTCACAACTACCGAAAAATCAGGGTGCTCGGTCAGCTTGCTTTAAGTTTTTCAGAAGTCGGAAAATTTACTGTCAGTGAATATTCAGCAGCCAGATCCCGCCGATTATCATAAAAAGTCCGCCGAACTGGACTGCGCTCAGTTTTTCCTGAAAAACGAAAAGCGACCACAGCGTGACGATTATGAGTCCGCACGAAGTCATCATCGGGTATGCGATCGAAAGGTTGAATTTTTCGAGCGCCTTCGTGTAGAAAACAAGGGCGATCCCGAAGCAGGCGATGCCAGACATCAGTTTGAAATTGGTGAGATAACTCATGACGAAAGGGATTATTCCGTCGCTGAGTTTCACAGGTTCTGCCATAACGCCCGCTTTCATCAGAATGTTTGCTCCGGCGTTGAAAACTATGGCCAGAATGAGGAAAATTATGCTCGTATTCATAGCACTTTTATTCTTTCAACAAGGTTAGGCCAGCATTCGTCCGGTATTTTCGCTCCGATTTTTTCGATGACCGACGCTGCGAGGATCGTTCCCGCCATAGCGCTTTTTTCAAGCGGAAGGTCGTTTGCGAAACCGTAGAGGAAACCTGATGCGTAAAGGTCGCCGGCGCCTGTCGTGTCGACGCGTTTCGCCGGAACAGGGGGAATTTCGTAAACTTTCTTTCCGGTTGCGACGAGTGAGCCTTTCGGGCCGGTTTTTACGACTGCGATCCTGCATGTTTCAGCGATTTTCGAAACGCTTTCCTCTGCCGGAAGTCCGGTGAACGAACGCGCCTCCTCCTCGTTCGCAAAGACGATGTCGACATATCTTTCGACTATCGACTGCAGGAATCCGAGATTTTCGACGACGACGTTGAAGCTTGCCAGGTCGAGCGAAGTCGTGAGTCCCGCTTCTTTTGCTAGAACGAGCGATCTTTCAATCAGATCGTGATCCTGGACGAGATAGCCTTCGACGTGAAAAATGTCGTAGCCTTTGAAAAGATCGACCGTAAGTTCGTCAGCCGCAAGTTTTACCGCAGAGCCGAGATAAGTCGCGAAAGTGCGCTCGGAATCGGGCGAAATCAGCGCGATCGCGCGGCCGGTCTGAGGTTCGTCCTTGAAAAGAACCGGTCTGATACCGGAATTCAACATGTCTTTTCTGAAAATGTCGCCGAATTCGTCTTCGCTGACCTTGCCGATGAAAGCCGTTTCAACGCCGAGTTTCGCCAGACCGTGGATGGTGTTAGATGCGCTGCCGCCGCTCACAAGCGAGAAATCGAGGTTTTCGACGGTTTTCAGAACGCGTTCGCTGAAAGCGAGGTCGACAAGCTGCATGCTGCCTTTCGCCAGACCGAGTTCAGTGAGAACGCTGTCGCCCGGCAGAGTGACAAGAATATCGAGGAGGGCATTGCCCATACCGAGAATTTTTTTCATTTTGAGTTCCTTGTGATTGTTAAAAAAGAGTTATTTGTTTACGATTTTGATGCGGTCGCCTTTCGGTTTGGCAAAAGTGCCGTTTGCCTTCATGTAATCTACGAGGACTGACGAAAGAAGGTAAGCGGTGTCCTTTTTGAAGATGACGTTCTTGAGGATTTCGTAACCGTCGCCGCCGTTTGCTATGAACGAATTGAACGCTGCTTTGTATTTTTTGTTTTTCTCAAGTTTCTGACCGTTGATTTTGATTTCAAGGGCAGCGCCTTTGAAGATTTTCATCTCGATTCCGGAAACCTGAAGGAATCCTGCAACGCCTGCGCCTTTTTCTGCAAAGAAATCAAGAACTTCCTGAATTTCAGCGCCGGTAAGCTCAGCCGTGTAGATCGTGTCGTTGAACGGGAAAATGCTGTAGATGTCCTTTTCGGTGACAGCGCCTTTCTTGAGACCCTGACGGATGCTGCCCGAGTTGATGAAAGCAACTTCCGCGCCGGTTTTTGCACGCATGATGTCGGTGATGATGTCGCCGAGCTCTACCTCTTTTTCGCGTGCCGTGTTGCCGCCTTCAAGGTTTCTGTCTATTTTGCCGATCTGTTTGGTCGAAAATTCGCATTTCTGGGCGTTGAGCATATCGACCATGGCCTTGTTTTCCTTGATTTCCTTGCCGACAAACTCGTAACCTTTCTCTTTTTTGACTTTCAGGTTGATCGGGTAAAGTTTGTATTCGGTTTTTACGATTTTTTTGCCCTGAAAGTAGAAATCGATCCTGCCTACCCATTTGCCGAGACCTTCGGTCTGGACAATGTGCGTGCCGTTGATTTTTACGGGGCTTTCAAGCTGTCTCTGGGTGTGTCCGCCTATAATCAGATCGATTCCGGGAACTGTTTTCGCGAGGAAGTTGTCACCTTCGTAGCCGTCGAAGCTTTTGTCGGTGTCATAGTATCCGAGGTGGCTGAGAACGATTACGACATCGTTTTTCTTTCTGAGTATCGGAACCTGTGTCTTGGCCGTTTCGACAGGATCGCTCATCGTGAGGTTTCCTTTGAGACCCTGGCCGGAAATGCTTTCGGTTTCGCGGGTCGTGAGACCGAGAATCGCAACGGTGAGGCCGTCGTCGAACTTCTTTTCGATGTAGTCTTTGCCGACAGGCTCCGTGCCGCCTTCCTTATACATGTTTGCGCTGAGGAAGGGGAATTTCGCCTTTTCCTGCATTCTTTTGAAAGCGTCGAAACCGAAGTCGAATTCGTGGTTTCCGATAGTCATCGCGTCGTATCCGATGAGGTTCATTCCTTCGATCATCGGCATATTTTCGCAGATGTTGCTTCTCGGGTCGCCGAGAGTGATGTCGCCTGCGTTGAGAACAAGAAGGTTGCCGCCTTTTCCCTGAACTTCGGCGCGGATGTCGTCAACGAGCGTTTTCTGAGCCGCAAGGCCGCCGATAGCGGGGTTGTTCGGTTCGTCGAATCTCCATGCCATGCCGTGGGAATCGTTTGTGAAAATAACGGTGAGAAGACGGTCTTTGTTGTCGTCAGCAAAAATCGTCATAAAGAAAGCCAAGCAAAAAACAACTGCGAAAAACTTTTTCATTTTATGCCTCCTTGCAAGATGTTAAATTTTCGATGATCATACTTATATCAGTCTGAGAATATATTGAATCTTTTGAATAAGTCAAATAGTTGCGGGCGTATCTCGCATAGTTTTCGGCCGATTTCTTAAGCCCTTCGATTTCTTCGGCAGTTACTTCGCGCTTGATTTTCCCGGGATTTCCGGCAACCAGAACGCCTTCAGGGATTTCCGTGCCGCCGAGAAGCACCGAGTTTGCCGCAATTATCGAATTTTTCCCGATTCTGCAGCCGTCGAGAATGACCGCGCCCATTCCGATGAGGACATTGTCTCCGATAGTCGAGCCGTGGATCACCGCGTTGTGACCGACAGTCACGCCGTTTCCGATAGTGGTGGGGTAGAGTGCCGTCGTGACGTGTATCGTTGCGTTGTCCTGGATGTTCGTGTCTTCGCCGATTCTGATCGTGTTGACATCGCTTCTGACGACGGCGCCGAACCAGACGCTGCTCCCTTTTCCGATTACGGCGTCACCGATGACGTCGGCGGTTTTGAAGATTTTAGCCTCGGGATCGATCCGGGGAACTTTGTCAAGATAGTTTATTATCATTTTTATCTCCTTTTTCTTCAGGGTTTTCGTTCTCGAATTCTTCAAGAAGCTTGTCAGCCTCGCTTTTTATATTGGCGAAGGACGAGGCAAGAAGCAGGAAGCCTATCATCCCGAGGACCGCGAAAATCGACGGTGCGTGCTCGGCCTGGGAAAGCCTGTTCGAAGCAGCCATGCAGCGGCGCGTGAATTCCTTGCTGTTCAGTCTTGTCTGCTCCTCCTGGTCAAGCTGTTTCCATGAGTTGTCATCCATGAAGCAACCCTCTGCCTTGAGCGCTTCGTATTCGGCACGCGCATCGTCTCTCGCATAGAGCATCCAGCAGAGCGCGACAACGCTGATGAGCGAAATAAGCAGGCCGTAAAAACCGCGCTTTGTGCCCAAAATCCTTGTTTTGAAGTAATCCATGGTTTCTCCTATTCCGTAAATGCCAGATCGGCAATCATCTTGACAAAATCTTCACCCGGTTCTTTCAGGCTCTGCGAGAGGAAAAAGTCGATCATTCCGCGCTTTTTCTGGTGAAGATTGAGAATTTTCTCTTCGATCGTCCCCTTTGAGTAAAGTTTTGTGACGACAACTTTCTTCGTCTGCCCGATCCTATGGGCACGTGACCATGCCTGTTCTTCGACCGCCGGATTCCACCACGGATCGACAATGATGACATGATCCGCTCCGGTGAGGTTGAGGCCGACTCCACCGACTTTGAGGCTCAGCAGAAACGCGCTTTTTTCGCCTGAATTGAACCTTTCGACAAGCGGAAAGCGGTCTTTCGTGTCGCCGTCCATATAAAAGTAATCGATTTTGTTCGCGATAAATGAAGTCTCGATGATCCTCAGCATTTTCACATACTGGCTGAAAATCAGGACTCTGCCGCCGCCCGAAAAGATCTCGTCGCAGATTTCGTGAACCGCGGCGATTTTCCCGGAAAGTTCGGGAAGCATCTCGTTGTCGGTGACAAGCGAAGGATGGTCTGCCGCGAGACGCAGCTTTGAAAGAAGCGCCAGTATCTCGATTTTATTGATGCTTTCACCTCTTTCGATGAATTCCGCCCTTCCGCGCAGCATTGCCGAAAGGTAGACGTCCTTCTGTTTCGCCGTCATTTCGACCGGATATTCTTTGATTATGAGTTCCGGAAGCTCATCTAGGATCTCGTTCTTGAGGCGGCGGAGAATGAACGGAGCCGTTTTTTTGCGCAGGAGGAGAAGTTCCTCGTTGTTGCCGATTTTTTCGGTTTTATCGATATCTTTTTTAACGCCGAGATAGTCCGGCATGATGAACTGGAAAATGCTCCAGAGGTCGCTGATGTGGTTCTCGAGCGGCGTTCCGGTGAGAGCGAATCGGTGTTTCGACTTGAGCGAACTGAGCAGTTTGAAGCGTTTCGTCTTGTTGTTTTTTATCTGCTGCGCCTCGTCGATGATTATGGTTTCAAACGATTTGTCCTTAACGAATGCATAATCGTTGATCACGACGGAATATGAAGTGATTATCAGCTCTTTCTGCGAGTTTTTCCACTTTGCCACACGCTCTTCCGGCTTCAGCGAGTCGATTACTACGCGTTTCATTTCGGGGAAGAATTTCTCGACTTCGCGATCCCAGCTCCAGACGAGAGTTTTAGGGCAGACGACGATCGATGGCATCTCGCCAGTCTCGGATTTTATCATGCAGAGCGACTGCAGTGTTTTTCCGAGACCCATTTCGTCCGCCAGAATGCCGCCGAGCCCGAGAACTTTGAGAAGCGACATCCACTTGAAGCCGTCAAGCTGGTAGTTCCTGAGCGGGATATTCGAAAAATCGGTGTCGTCAAGGCGCGGAAGGACTCCTTTTGAAAGGGAATCGAAAATTTTGATGTATTTTTTTCTCGCTTCGGCCGAGCCTGTGAAGTGCTTGACGATTTTTTTATTTTTCGATTTGAGGAGCGGAATGATGTTGGCAACCGGCATCTTTTCGCCTTCGCCGTAGACGGAAGAACCGAGCATCTCTGCGATTTTGCTTAAAAATTCGCCGCTGTTTTCAAGAATTACAGGTTTACCTTCAGTATCGTTTACGACCGGTTCCTCGATTCCTCGTTCGAATTGTCTGACCGCGTCGATAAGCGAAACCGACGGAATGAAATCGGCTGACTGCGGCAGTTTGATGTTGAAAGAGAACCACTGCTCGTCACTGTTCACGTCGAGAACGATCTCGGAATCGTCGGCAGCGGCCTGAGGAATATTGATTTTTTTGATCTCCTGCTCGCTTTCTATCGTTCCGACCGCACGGAGCGTGCTTTCAGGCGAAATGATTCTGGAATAATCCTGCATCGGAACGGTGTAGGAATTTTTGAAAAGCCTGAAGCCTTCGGTCACTAAAGCCGCTTTGATCTCTTTCACAAGCTGCGGATTTATCGAGTAGATCCTGCCGTTTATCGGATAATTGTGTTCAAGGTTCCTTTTTCTCGGCTGGAATTCGATCGATGTTCTGCCGTTTTCGAGAAATATTTTGAGAAAAACCTTCCCCTCGTGAATGTCTGTTTTGAAAACGACTTTCGTGTTTTCGTCGAGAACGGTTTTTTTCAAATTAAACGCGCCGTCAAGCAGAATCGCGGGACTAAGACTTTCGCCGAGATCGGACATCGCGCGGATCAGCATATCCTTTTTGGAATAGCCCAAAGTCTGTCCGAGAAGAGAAGTGAGAGCCTCGTTGACACCTTTGGAAAAACGCCATACCGCGCCTTCGTCAAGGTCGATCGCCACGCCGTTTTTCGCGGAGTAGAAAACGCTTTCTGAAAGCGAAAAAGTTATCTCGGAAGCGTCGAAATCGTAGGAAAGAACAAGTGGTTCTGTGGCTGAGAAAAGCTGCGTCTGCCCGATCGCGAACTTTTCCGGAGAAAGCGAAACAGCGAGCAGCAGATCGTCGCCGGAAAGCGATGCCGCGAGTTTTGAAAGCTGCAGGTCGCCTCCGTCTGCGATTCTGACATCGCCGGAATCACGGTTGAGCGTGATTTTGAAAGGGGGTTCTGCGCTGTTCTTTTCGGCCGGTTTCACGACAAAGCGTGAAAGCTGCTCCGAAATATCGGAATTGTCCATCAGAAGTTCGTTGTAGTAAAGCGCGGTCGCGACGACATGCTTGCAGATACCTTTCTCTTTGCATGAACACAACTTGTTGAAAATATTGCCGGATTCGTCGATTTCGAGTTTAACGTCACATCCGCCCGCAGAACCGTGGATAAAGGTGATCCCGTTTTTGACAGAGGCCGAAAAAATCATTGTCGATTTTTTTTCGTGCAATGCGCAACCGTCGAAATAGGAATCGGAAGCCACAAGATCTGCGAGGCGGATGATAACTGACATTTTAAAATAAAATCAAATACTTACATCAAATGGAAAGCAACGGTAAGTCCTGCCATGACGATCGAAACCATGCTCATAAGCTTGATGAGGATGTTGAGCGACGGGCCCGATGTATCTTTGAAAGGATCGCCGACCGTGTCGCCGACAACAGTCGCTTTGTGGCAGTCGGAACCTTTGCCGCCGAGGTTGCCCTCTTCGACGTACTTCTTCGCGTTGTCCCATGCACCGCCTGCGTTAGCCATGAATACAGCGAGGACGAAACCTGCCGAGAGGCCGCCGATGAGCAGACCAAGGACGCCGCCGACACCGAGAACAAGACCGGTTACGACCGGAACGACGATTGCCAGGATCGAGGGAAGAAGCATTTCGTGCTGAGCTCCTTTCGTCGAAATTGCAACACAGCGCTCGTAGTCAGGCTCAGCCTTGCCTTCAAGGATTCCGGTGATCGTGCTGAACTGACGGCGGACTTCCTCAACCATTTTCTGAGCCGCTCTGCCGACTGCATTCATTGTAAGTCCGCAGAAGACAAACGCCATCATAGCGCCGATGAAAACACCGACGAGAACGATCGGGTTCATAAGGTTGACGTTGTATGCTTCCATGAAGTCGATAAGTGTCGCTTCTGCAGCTGCAATGCCGTTCGGAAGCGCTTCGCCTGTGCGGACGAGAGCGATTTTGATCTCCTCGACATATGAAGCAAGAAGAGCGAGAGCGGTAAGAGCAGCGGAACCGATCGCAAAGCCTTTACCGGTTGCAGCCGTCGTGTTGCCGAGAGCATCAAGAGCGTCGGTGCGCTGACGGACTTCGGGTTCAAGGCCGCTCATCTCGGCGTTTCCGCCTGCGTTGTCGGCGATAGGACCGTAAGCGTCTGTTGCAAGGGTGATACCGAGAGTCGAAAGCATACCGACTGCCGCGATACCGATTCCGTAGAGACCCTGCGAAAGGTTTGCAGCGTTGAATGCAAGTTCAAAACCGTTTGCGCAGAGGTATGAAAGGATGATCGCAACACCGACCGTAACGACCGGAATAGCAGTTGAGAGCATTCCGAGTCCGAGACCGGAGATAATGACTGTCGCAGGTCCTGTTGTCGAACTTTCAGCGACTTTCTGGGTCGGTCTGTATGACTGGGAAGTATAGTATTCAGTGAATTTTCCGATGATTACACCGGCAAGAAGTCCGACGACAACGGAAAGGGAAGTCTGCCACCAGCGGTTATCGGCAGTGCCGAAAAGTCCTGCGAATATGCAGAATGTAGCGACTGCGATAAGGACTGCTGCGGTGTTCGTTCCGCGGCTGAGTGCCGAAAGAAGGTTCTTCATGCTTGCATTTTCTTTCGTTTTGACAAGGAAAATACCGATGATCGAAAGAAGAACGCCGATTGCTGCAATCATCATCGGAGCAAGAACAGCCTTGAACTGCATTTCGCCATGGAATGCCGCTGCGCCGAGAGCCATCGTGGCAAGGATAGATCCTGCATAGGATTCGTAAAGGTCTGCGCCCATACCTGCGACGTCGCCTACGTTGTCGCCTACGTTGTCAGCGATCGTAGCGGGGTTGCGCGGGTCGTCTTCCGGAATGTTGTATTCCGTTTTTCCGACGAGGTCAGCACCGACATCGGCTGCTTTCGTGTAGATACCGCCGCCGACTCTTGCGAAAAGAGCCTGAGTCGAAGCACCCATGCCGAATGTAAGCATCGTGGTCGTGATCGTTATCAGATCAGCCTTTGCGCCGACAAGTTCCAGAAGTCCGGTGTTGTTGAGAACGATGAACCAGAGCGAAACGTCAAGCAGGGCAAGACCGACGACGACAAGACCCATGACAGCTCCCGAACGGAAAGCGACCTGAAGACCGTTGTTGAGAGTCTTCCGTGCCGCGTTTGCGGTTCTTGCAGAAGCGTAGGTAGCCGTTTTCATTCCGAAGAAACCGGCAAGTCCCGAGAAGAAACCGCCAGTCAGGAAAGCGAACCAGACAATGCCGTTCTGAAGTTTGAAAATCGCCATAACGGCAAAAATTACCGTCAGAACGCAGAAAACGATCGTTACGACCTTATACTGCTGTTTGAGGTAAGCCATTGCACCGCGTCTTACGTAAGCCGCGATTTTTTTCATTGTGTCCGTTCCCTCGTCCTCTTTCATCATCTGTTTGAAGAAGAAGAAAGCGAAAGCGAGTGCCAGAACAGAAGCACCCAAAACCAAAAAAACAAGATTTGACATACAAACCTCCTAAAAAAAATAAAAAGACCGCAAAAAAAATGCGCCGCATTTAACGACTTTTTTTGGAAATAGGCAAATATATTTGTGCAAAAATTTATTGTTATAAAGAATTTGAAAAAAATCCTGCAACAAACCTTTTTTTTATTGCCTTGTTTTTTTAAGGTATTATAATGTGTCTGCTTTTGTTTCTTAAGGTTGTTTTGGTTGAAATGGAACTTATTGAAAAACTTGAGATCCTGGGTGCCGCGGCAAAGTTCGACGCAAGCTGCTCCTCAAGCGGAAGCGACCGCAAGGGGACCTTCGGCGGTATAGGCAGCGGTCATAAATCGGGGATATGTCACAGCTGGTCGGCTGACGGAAGGTGCATAAGCCTCCTCAAAGTTTTGTTCACGAACTACTGCATAAACGACTGCGCATATTGCATAAACAGGCGCAGCAACGACGTAAAGCGCGCTTCGTTCACGGTTGACGAGCTTGTGCAGCTCACGATGAATTTTTACAAAAGAAACTATATCGAAGGGCTTTTTCTGAGTTCCGGCATTGTCAAAAACGCCGATTACACGATGGAAAGGATGCTTCTTGTGGCGAAAAAGCTGCGGACTGAGGAGCATTTCAACGGCTATATTCATTTGAAAGTTATCCCCGGGGCGAGCGAAATCCTGATAAAAGAGGCCGGTCTCTATGCCGACAGAGTCTCCGTAAATATCGAGCTTCCTTCCGAAAAGAGCCTGAAACTGCTTACCGAAAAGAGCCGGGATTCGATCATAAAACCGATGGGGGAAATCTGCGGCGACATTGTCGAAAACCGGGAAGAGAGAAAAAAAACGAAGAAGCTTCCGGTTTTTGCGCCCGCCGGGCAGACGACGCAGCTTATCGTCGGGGCGACGCCTGAAAGCGATTTCAAAATCGTGAAGCTGAGCGAGGCTTTCTACAAAAAATTCAGCATGAAAAGGGTCTATTACTCAGCTTTTGTGCCGGTGAACAGCGACAAGCGCCTTCCCGTCGTCTCGACTCCGCCGCTTGACCGAGAGCACAGGTTGTATCAGGCCGACTGGCTCATGCGTTTTTACGGTTTTAAGGCCGATGAAATACTGAGTGAAGAAAATCCGTTTCTTTCCGACGAGATCGATCCGAAGGCGGTCTGGGCGATGCGGAACATGCACCTTTTCCCGCTTGAAATCAACACGGCATCGTTTGAAATGATTCTCCGCGTTCCGGGAATAGGGCGGCAGTCGGCAGTCAGGATAGTTTTGGCAAGAAGGAACGGTTCTCTTGATTTCGACGACCTCAAACGGATAGGTGTGGTTCTGAAAAGGGCGCGCTATTTCATCACCTGCAAAGGAAAAATGATGGCAGACACCGACCTTGCCGAAAAAAATATTTTCGAGGCGATGAGATCTACAAGCACGAGGGCTGGAGCGCCTGATCACACGATCGAGCAGCTTTCGCTGTTTTGAAGCATGATTTTTTTATACGACGGGACATTTGAAGGTTTTCTGAGTGCGGTTTTCGATGCGTTTTTAGTGAAAGAAGAAGTCGAGATTGAGAAAAAAAACGGTTTTCAGCCGCGGTTTTTTGCCGAAACACGCGAGGTCGAAACTTCTCCGGAAAAAGCGGAAAGGGTTGCAGCGAAAATTCTGGAAACATGCGGAACACGCGGATTTTCTGCAATAGTCTATATCTTTCTTTCGGAAGAGGAACATTGCGAAACTTATGATTTTTATCTGATAAAAGCCGCTTTGAAGAACGGAAAAAAGGCGTTTTCATGTTTCCAGGACGAAAGGATCGCTTCTGCGATGATGATGCGTAAAAAAGTATCGCGTGAATACGACAAAATGCTCGGGCTGCTGCGGTTTTCCGAGCTTTCAAACGGCATTTTCTATGCACCGTTTGAACCTGATTTTAACCTTATGCCGCTTCTCGTTCCCCATTTTTACGAGCGCCTTTCCGGCACAAGGTGGATGATCCACGACCTGAAACGCGGAATTGCAGTCTATCATGCCGGAGGAAAGACTGAAACTGTCGAATTTATTGACGAAATTACATCACACATGAACATGGAAACACTTCTCGGAAAATCTGAAAACGAGGATTCTTTCGAAAAGATGTGGTCGAATTACTTCAAGATAATAGCGATCGAAAGCCGCATAAATCCTAAACTCCAGCTGCGTTTCGTGCCGCAGAGATACTGGAAACACCTGACGGAAAGGAAGAACGGGTGAGTCAGGTTATGGCTGAAAATGGTTGTTTAGCGCAAGCAGACAGTCATTTTGTTTCAGCATAACAATCGGATAATCTTAAATATTACAGGCGAGGTTTATAACCGTGTTTTATAACGATCCTGAATTGCCAAATTCCGAAAATCCTAGGTAAGCACACGATTTTATTGGCTTTTTTTTGAGCGTCAGAAAAAACTTTTATACCAAAATGGTAGTTGTAAGCAAAAGTGATTTTTTTGATGCAAGGAGGATTATGGGAAAAAATTGTGATGCCGAGACCTTGGTGCTTTTCGATTTTATTCGGGAACTTGGTTACGAAAATCCGGGGAAACTTGCGAACTGGGTTCGCGAAATCATCAAAAACAAGGAAGATTTCGACAAACGCTTTCATGTTCCGAGCGCCGATAGTTTTTTCAACAGGCGCGAGGATAAGTTCATGCTTTCAAAGGAAGCAAAAATTTTAGTTGAAAATCTCTGTTTTCTGAAACCTTATATGTCGTGTTTCGGAAAATCTCTCGAAAGTCAGCGTGAATTTCAGCCTTACCACGTTCTTGGCGGAGAAAAAACAGACAAGGATGTCCTTGAGAAGAAGTTCGAGCGTCTCCGCATGGAACTTCAGGCTGAAAAAGAGCGGAACGAACGGGCTATGGCAAATCTGGAGTATTTCCATTCGATTCTTGTAAGTGACAAGCCAGTTGATATTACTGAAGAAAAACTTGTCGATGAAGAACACGGAGAACGTGAATAGAAAAGATTTTTTTGGGTGTCAAATTGGTATGTTTTTTGTATTTTTATTAATTTTGGAGGTGTAAGATGAAAAAGTTTTTTGTTTGCGCGGCAATTTTTGCGGCGATGTTTCTGACGGTATCCTGCGGCGGAAGTGACAGCGGAAACGACAACAACTACGGCAACTACGATGAGAACGGAAACAACGACGGCAATTATGATGACAACGGAAACAACGGCGGAAACAACAATAGCAATTATGACGACAACGGGAACAACGGCGGCAACGACGGCGGCAACGACGGCGACAACAACGGCGGAAACGACGGCGGCAATGACAGCGGTAACGACAATAGTGAAACAGAACCGGAACATATCTGCGACAATGGTGACTATACTTGCAGCGGGGATGCTCGTTTAAAATGCCAGTCAAACGACTGGATCTTTTCCGAAACATGCGCAAACGGCTGTTCAAACGGAGAATGCAACTCTTGTACTCCTCAGTGCAGCGGAAAAGAATGCGGTCTTGACGGTTGCGGCGGCACTTGCGGAAATTGCGACGCAGGTTACGATTGTTCTCCTTCCGGTTCCTGCATCAGAAACAATTCATGTTCCACACACTCGGACTGCACTAACAACGGAATGATCTGCTATCAGGGTTCATGCCAGAGTCCATGGAATAAAAAATGGAAATTAACTTTTACAGCGGCAAAAGTTACAGAAAAAAATAAAGACGGTGAAGCATGGGACGGTTTCGGCGGACTTCCTGATTTAGTAGCGATAGCAAGAATCAACGGCAAAGAGGTTTTCCGCACCAATGAAGTGTCGAACTCAACAACAGCCGAATGGAACAAAAGTACAACAATTGATTTTGCAGCATCAACAGATACTATCAGATATCACCTTTTTGACGCAGACGCTTTTGGCGGCAGCGGTTCTTCTTCTGACGATGACACTTGGTTAGATTCAACAAACGATGAAATTTTCAATTTCACCCACGAATTTGAACTTTTCACATATTTTGATGCCGAAGAGAAAGAAATATGTTACTGGGATAACGGTGTTACAGTTGAGTACTTCTGCATTACTCTGGAACCTGCCTGGTAATTTTTGTTTTATTTCCAATCACAAGGCACGCGTTCGCGCCTCCGAAAGCGAACGAGTTCGAAAGACAGATTTTTATTTGATGTAAGTTGTTGTTTTTATTTGTAAAATTTAATTTTGGCATCTCTTCGTCAAAAACTCCGTCCCAGATCTGCGGCGGAAGATGATTGTTTGTGATTGCGGCAAAACATATCGCAAGTTCAAGTGCGCCGGCTGCTCCCAAAGTGTGGCCTGTCACAGGTTTTGTGGTGGAGCAGGGGACTTTGTACTTGCCGAAAACGGCTTCGACCGCCTTGGCTTCCATCGAGTCGTTGAATTTTGTTCCCGTGCCGTGGAGATTGATGTAATCTACTTCTTCCGGCTGTATTTTTGCATTTGAAAGGGCTTTTTCAATCGCTTTTTTCGCTCCAATTCCGCTCGGATCGGGGGAAGTCATGTGGTGGGCATCGCAAGATTCACCGTAACCGAGAAGGCATATTTCAGGCACTGATTCATCCAAAGGTTCTTTTGATAGAACGAAAAACGCCGCTCCGTCACCCAAAGTTATGCCTGATCTGTTTTTGCTGAAAGGGTTGGTGATCTTATCGGAGATAGCTTCGAGCGAGGCGAAACCGTCTAAAGTCGTGTCGGAAGCGATGTCTATCCCGCCTGCGACAGCCGCGTCGCACGATCCCGATCTTATGAGTTCTGCCGCTTTTATTATCGCTCCTGCGCTTGAGGAGCACGCCGTCGAAAATGTGCAGACAGGGCCGGTTAAGCCGTATTTTTCGGCAATGAAAGTCGAAACATAGTCCGCTCCTTGCATTTCGATTGTGTAATCTTCGGGAAAAGTGCCGTTTTCAAAGTATTTCCTGTGTCCCGCGATTGAAAGTTCAGTTCCGTTGTCGCACGAGCCGACACAAACCGCGATCCTTTTTTCTCCGTATTTTTCCTTTGCTTTTTCGATGATATTTTCGATTTGTCTGAGTGCAGCTTCTTCGATCCTGATTATTTTCATATCGAATCTGCCGGTAGACAGCGCGAGCGCGTTTTCATCGATTCTTGCCGCGAAAAATGTGCTTCCGGAGAATGTTTCATAGCGTTTTATCCCGCTCTGGTCGCCGTTTAGAAGTGATTTCCAGAGTTCTTCGGCGTTTTTTCCGGCTGCCGAAAAAACTCCCGGTCTGGACAAGTATATTTTCATTTTTTATCTCCCGAAGTGTAGAAAAGTGCGGCCAGGTATGCGGCGCAGAGTCCTGTAAATATTGAAAAACCTATCAAGTGAACCGGCTGGAAGGAACTAAGTGCGAGCGCGCCGAATGAAACTATTGTTGTGAAAAACGAAAGGAAAATGGCGAAAGGTTCGAGCCTTTTTTCAACAGGGTCTTTGGTCTTTTCGTTTTCCTGAGTGTAGATTATGTAGTCGAGCCCGAGACCGAAAACCAAAATTATGCCGGTGACCGAGAAAAATTCGGGTCTTGTATTCGTAGCCGCGAAAACAGCTGATGTCGCAAGAATGACGATAAAGGGGATCGAGATTATTTTGAGTGACTGCCGCGTGTTGTAGAAGAATCTGAGGACAATGAACATGAGTATATATGCGGCTAAGAAGAATTCGAGGACGATCGTCGTCACTTTGTCGAGATCGGAATTTATGTCTTCGACTTTGTGGACGAAATAGACACCTTCGTTTCCTTTGACGAAACTTCTGAAAACTTTTGTCTCAGCCATGAAATTCGGGATAACTATTGAATAATATTTATCTTTTATTTTGCCGAGCCAGTAAGAGGAAAGAGCCTCTTTTATCGAAGAAGGAAAGTCGTCTGAGGCAACCGAAAGGAGCGTTTTTTCAGCTTCTATGAAAGTGTTTTTGAAGTTTTCGGCTTCGTTTCCCTCAAATTCCAGCGTTTCGAACTGCTTTTCAGTAAAAGGAAGGAGCTTTTCGACTGCCGCGCGTGATTTTTTCTGCTTTTCAACTGACGGGATGAAGACTGAAGTTGACATCACGCCGTCGCCGTTTTTATCAATGGTTTTAAGCCTTTCGCGCAGATATTCTTCTTTTTTGAGGACTTCGTTTTCGTCACTGCCGCTCACGATGTACCAGCTTACCGGAGCATAAGAGATTACGGAATATGCCTCTTTTTCGTTTTCAAGAAGTTCGCCTTCTTCTTTGTAGAGTTTTTTGAGGTCGTTTTCTATTCCGAAATTCTCTCTGAAAGCGAAAAGCAGGATGAGGGAAAGCACAACCATCGCGCATATACCCGCTTTTCCGTTGATCTTTTTTGCAAGAGCGAACCCTTTTTCAAAAAGTCCGACTCCTCTGACGACTCTGTTTTTAGGAAGCGGAACATACGGAAATACCGCGGTCGTCGTGAGGAATGAACTGACGAGCCCTGTGACCGAAAAGAGCGACATCTGCTTGAGAAGGTTGAAGGGCGCGAAAATGAGGGCAAGGAAGCAGACTGATGACGAGATTATTGCCATCGTGAGTCCCGGCAGGAGCTTCGATCTGATCTCTCCGCCCGATTTAAGATTGGTGTTTCCCGAAGCATGGACGAAGTAGTGAAGGCTGTAGTCGATAGATGAGCCTATGAGCGAAGTTCCGAAAACGAGCGTGACTAAGTGGACTTTTCCGAAGACTGCGAAAGTAAGCGCCGCGGCTGAAAAGAGCGAGAAGAATATCGAAATAAGCGAGAGGATTATCGGAGTCGCCGAGCGGAAGACGAGAGTCAGCATCAGAATGACGATTATCATTGAAATTATTGAGATTATTTTGATCTCTTCGGAAGCTGAATTCGAGCTTTTGTGGCTGTGAAAGGTGCCGCCGGATACGACGCAGCGCGTTCCGGTCTCAGCCTTTATTTTTCCGCATATATCGTAAATTTCTGATATTCCGTTGTCCTGTGATGCTAAAGCCGCGCCAGCAGGTGAAAGTTCAGTTTTTATCATGACGTACCAGAGGCCGTTTTTTTCCGCCGCGAGAACGCCGTCCTTCGGCCTTAAAGCAGTTCCTGAATGCTCCAAAACTTCCAGATATTTCTGCAGGTTATGCTCTGCAAGCATGAAGGGGTCGCTGCTTATGTTGTCGAGCGGAAGCATCGTGAATGGGCTGTATATCCTGGATATCGCCTCCTGCGCGAAGTCTTCTGCACCGCCGTTTTCGATCGCCTTTACCGTCTCGTCATCAAGCAGATCAAAGCGGTACTTGAAGAAGAAGTCGGCTATCTCTTTGATATCGACGGTGTCGGTCTTGAGCATGACCGAAACGAAATGCGAGCTTCCGTTCAGTTTTTCGTATATCCTTTCGGCTCCAGCCTTTGCCTTTTCGAAATCTTTGTCTGCACTGAGGACTATCGCCACTTTGCTGAGTCTCTGCATCAGCGTTTCATTCGCTTTTTTCAGCGATTCCTCTTCGAAGGGTTTCGGCATCATGTTGAAGAGATCGGAATCCAGAGAGAACTTTCCGTTTTCGTAAGAGTAAGAAATTACTAATAAAACCGCGACTCCGATGTGGAAGATGAGCCAGGAGAGGAGGAATTTCCTGTTAGTCTTTTTTGAATTCATCCAATTCCTCTTGCGTAAGTTTTTCAGGGTGTTTCTGGTGCTCGAAAATGTAGCTCATGCTGCCGCCGTCGGCAAAGTATATCTCGGCCATGAAAATCGAAACCGAGCCTTTGACAAAGGTTCCTTTCATGTTCATCGAAGTGATTGCGTAAGATATTGTCTTGTCTTTCGGAACAAGCACCGCTTCCCATTTTTCAGCTCCGTTCGCCTTGAAACTGACTTTGAAATTCTTGTTTATTTCTGCTGAGTTACCTGCGAAAAGTGATGAAACGATATCGTTTACTTTAAGAAAAGTGTCGCTGTTCAGCATACTTTTCGCCGTCTTTTTCCCTTTTGCGTCAGTCGTTATCATGTAGGCATCGATTATAGCGACTTTCGAAGGAACCGGCTTCAGCGTTTTCCAGACGACACCGTCACGAGTGAGGATGAAAGTTCCCGAAGATTTCAGGCTTTTTTTGAGCGCGTTCGTCTTTATCTGCGTGAATTCGCCTGTCGTGTTTTTGTATGCCGCGAGGTGTTTGCAGACCGTCTCGAATGTGAGCTCTTCCGCCGGGAAGAGAGGGGAGATTGCGAAGATCGCAACCAAAAAAAGCAGTATTTTTGAAAAATTTCTCATGTTAACCTCTGTTTTATTTACTTTATACTCTCTGTTATTTTCCAAAAACCAGAACTTGTTTTTCCTTCGTGTATCAAATAACCATTGTTTTTTAAGTAGGTAAGATTTTTTTCAACAGCAGTTGTGCTTAATCCAAGTCTTTCAGCCATTTGTGCAATGGAAATCTGTTTATTTACCATTATCATTGAAATGATTTTTTTTCTTGTTTCATTCAATTCTGCATATTCACTTCCCAACTCACTTCCCAACTCACTTCCCAACTCACTTCCCAAATAGTTTTTATTTGCCTTGTTTTTATCATCTTGAGGGACATTTAATATTACGGTGTCACCGCATCCTTCGTGTATAGGGATAAAGATATTGATGAATGAGCGTTCTTCATTGGTTTCTATCGTGGCGCGCGGTGAGCCGTTTTTTTGAAGTTCTTCCTGTATTGTCGGTATTCCGGTGGAACGTCCTTCTGTCAAATTCAATTCTTTCAAAAAATCTCCAAGTCGGCGGTTACGGTAACGTCTGGAGCGCAGCAAACGCCCCTCTTTGATTACCCGATCTGATATCGAACGGTCAGGCCCTGGGAAACTCAGAATGTGGATGCCTTCAGGTTCAACGGAAATTTCTACAGGTTCATATTGTTGATAATCCCGGTGGTAGAGTGAATTTACAACAGCTTCTTCCAATGCCTGAATCGGATAATTGAAGTAGCGTATGCTTTCGGGAACATTTTTCTGTTTGGTGACGTATTCCCTGATGATGTTGTTCTTCAAATATGTCAGAGCTCCGCTGATCAGTTGGGGAACGCTGCCGTAAATAGTGGTTTCACTGAAATTATTCGGGTCTTTTGTTCTGCCGTTCGGGAAGATGACAATATCGATCTGCGTGTAGCGGAATATTTTTTCAGGATGCTCGCAGAACATCATCGCAGCTACGTTTCTCAGGATATGTCTTTCTGTCGGACCGGAATAAAGATCCATTTGTTCAAGAATTTCGTTTAAAGGCTTTTTATAAAGCTCTTTTTCAAGTCTGCTGCCGATTTTTACCATATAATCGCGCAGAAGAAGCGTCGAAATATCCTCTAACTTAATGTCGGGATTTCCTCTTTCATCAAAAGGGATACGACTTGCCAGAGTTCTCAGCTCGTCCAAAACCTCGCCTTTAGCAACAATGCTGCTTGTTCCGCTTCTGATGTAAAAATTTTCTTTGGATGTTTTCGACATTACGTTTTCAGGAGCTGAATAAGGTCTGTTGATTCCGGCCGGGCACCAGATGACAAGAAGATGTTTCCCGTCAACTTCTTCCACGCTGGTTCTCGGCATATAATACGGCGAAATTTTGTTGTTGAAACCAACCATTTCTTTAAGGATTTTGTCTATTTCTTCAAGCGGAAGACCTTCGATCGGGCGTATAGCCAAGCCGCTATTTTCTTCGGCACTTACTCCGACAAGAATATATCCGCCTCCAAGATCTTCGAAATCATTGGCAAAAGCGCATATCGAATGGTATATGCTCGTAGGATTCCAACCTTTCTTAAATTCGATCCTGTTGGATTCGATTTTCTGCTTGTTCAGCAAATCTTCTATGTTTATCGGAATAGCCATGTTAACCTCTTATAGGCTTTTTATCCCAACTGTTTTCTGTAAACCGCGTCTAATGTCTGCCCGTCTTTGTCTTTCCAGACTAACCAGCCGTTGCTGCTGCTTCCTATGCAAAAATCGGCAGCACTGCTCGGGCTGGAGAAGGTTTTATCAGATTCCAGTTCCAATTTATCACCGTTCACGAAAGTGTATTCTTTAACCAGATTTTCGCGTTTTTCTTTCCATGAACATGACGGAGCCGATGACTTTGCGATGATGCTTCCTTTTAAAACGGTAAAACCTTTGGCATCGTAGAAGCCTTTAGCCTCGCAACCGCGCCCTTTTATATAAAACAAATGTTTTTCTTTCGGTTTAACAACGTCAAATATGTTGCAGCCGATAAAAGATGTCAGGAACTTCACATCTTCAAAAAATCCATCCATGTCATCTTTTCTGTATTCAGGAAGATTGGGGGCTTTCGGTGTCTGTTTGTTTTCGTTCAGCACAAAAGTATTTGAAATTTTTGCCTCTTTGATGGCTTTATGCTCAAGATATTGCACGTCTGATTTTGTCATGGCGGCATCTTTTGCGATGAAAATCAGAGCTTTTTGCCAAAACTCCTTCTTGCTGTCGTGGTCTTTCACACGTTCACGGAAATTTTCAGTTTCACCGATATAGGCTTTGGGTTTGGTTGCCTCATCCTCGCCAAGCAGGATGTAAAATGCCGGAGTCCACAGCTCAGACCGCTCATTCAAAATCGCCAGATTGGAACGAGGGATTATGTACATCTGGCAAATTTTGTTGCTGATGAAAACATACTGAGTTCCTTTCGGATCTCCGTCAATCAGATATGTTGTTATTGTCTTGCCCATGATATTTAATTTCTCCCCCAAGTAAAGCCAGAAATTATATTGGTATTTGTGAGGAAATCAACCTGATTGCAACCTCTTTTGAAGTTTAAATTTATGTGCTGTTGTGCGAAGGATTCAGGCAACTAAAAATCTTGCAGCAGATTTTCAACACAAACATCGGCGTTTAGTTTCAAATCATCTTTTACATGATGTCCCAAAGTGAAGAGATGAACAAAAATGCCGTTGCGGCGTGCTGTTTTTATTGCCGGAACAAAATCGCTGTCGCCTGTGACGAGAAGTATCCGCTTGGAAATAAAGATAGACCTACTCGAGGGACACAAAGTGTTTGATATAAACCCTCTTTTCGGTCATTATTGCCTCTTTCTTAATCGCCAAAAATATCAAGTCAAGTTTTTTCTAAATTTATTTTCATCTGTTTTGTTTCTAACGGATGTAATAATTTTTTCTTGAAAGAACATGATTAGCACATTTTTTCTTTACATTTTATTGTGTTTTAAGTCAAATTTTTTATTTATAGAATTAAATAATTCTCTGGATTGTGTTAGATATAAATTATTTTCCTTTTCCGATTATCTCATTAACTCTATTGATGAAAACTTCCGGGCAGACGAATTCAGACTCCATTTTCGAGATGTTGAAAGCCATCTGGGTGCTTTCTGCTTTTGTCGTGAGCTCTCCTTTTTCATTGAAGATTTCGTATTTTATTTTGATCATGTTCTCGTATTCGACAAGGCTTGAGACGATTTTCGCGTTTTCGCCGAAGTAGAGCGGTCTGACATATTTGATTTTGATGTCGGTGACCGGGAAGGCATAGCCAGATTTTACCATTTCGGTGTAGTTGTAGCCGATTTTATCGAGCAGGGCGCAGCGTCCTATCTCCATATATTTCACATAGTTGCCGTGCCAGACGACATTCATCGGGTCGAGGTCGAAAAAGGCGACTTTGAATTCAGTTGTTTCCGAGCAGTAAACGTTAACCATTTTCACCTCCGTTTTTTTGCCAGAAATCAAAGAAATTATACCACTGGTTCGGGTATTTTATGCAGTATTTTTCAAGAGTTGTGACGTATTCGCCGCAAAGTTCCTCAATTCTTTTTTTGGTTTCGGATCTATTGCAGTTGAAATCAGTTTTCGCTTTCTCGACAAACATATTGTTTTTTGGAAAGAGTGCCGCGTTTTTCGTGCGAAGGCCGAAAACGAAATATACCGGAGCTTTGAGAAGTGAGGCGATAAGGAATACTCCGTAAGGGAATTCGGCTGTTCTGCCTAAAAATTCGTGCTCTATGAAGCGTTTTCCATTGTGTGCTGAAGTCCTGTCGCCCGTGATAACGACCAAACCGCCGTTTTCAACTTCGTTCTGAAGCGCAAAAATCGTTTCGGGACCTATCGAATCGGGGTCGATGACGTTTGTCACGACTTCGGGGTTTATCTCTTTCAAAGTGTTATTGAACTGACTTGTCACCTTCATCGACATGATCGTCGTGACGCTGATTTTTCTGGAAACTCCGGTCTCGCAGAAACTTGAAAGGCTCCGCATGAGCTCGATGTTTCCGAGGTGAGAGCCGATTAAATAGGCTCCTTTGCCGCTTTCAAGAAGCGAGATCAGATCCGGTAAATCGTCGTCGTGTTTTATCAGGTTTTTGTATTTGGTTTTTCCGAGCCACCCCTCCATTTTTTCGACTACGGAAAGGGCGAACGATAAGATCGTGAGGTATGGATCTATCTTTTTCGGAGTTTCGCCGTTCGTGTAAAGTCTCATCTGTTTCTGGAAGTTCTCGACATGCTTTCTTGCGCTTTTTGCGCAGAGAAAAAAGAAAAAACTTACTGGAAATACGATAAGATGGACTAAAAACGCAGGGAGAAACTTTATCAGAAGCAGCGTGAATTTAAGCGGTCTGCTGGTGGAAACAACTTCCTGACTGTCGCTCCAGTGTCCGTTTCCGCTCATTTTTTTCTCGTCAGTGAATGATAAATTATGATCGGAAGACGTGGTATCATTCCGAGGTAAAGTCGTGTGTAAGTCTCTGAAATTCCTGCGTTATCCCAGAATAAGCGGAAGTTTGAGATCCCGTCTGTGGGGTATGAGATTTTCACAGGTTCAGAGATTATAGGCACATTCGCCCAGAAAAGGCGCACCAGAATTTCGATGTCAAAACCCATTCTTTTGTTGATGTAAAGTGTGCGTTTCAAAGTTTTCACGAAAGGGGTGACAGGATAAATGCGGAACCCCACCATTGCGTCTTTTATAGAGCGTGAAAGGGTGACGATGTGTATCCACATGTTTGCAAATTCACGTCCTCTGACGCGGCTTTTCGGAGCGTTTTCATCGTATTCGGGGCAGCCACAGATGACAGAATCAGGATTTTCGCGCGAAAGTTCAAGAAACCGTGGGATCTTCGAGGTGTCGTGCTGGCCGTCGGAATCAAGCTGGAAAACGTGTGTCAGTCCCATTTCGGCAGCTTTGAGAACGCCCGAAGATACGGCCGCGCCTTTGCCACCGTTTTTTTCACGGACTACTAAAACTGCGTTTTTGCAAGAGTCGACAGCTTCTTTTATAAGTCTTTGATTTTCCTCGTCGTTTCCGTCATCGACCACAATTGTAGGAAAGTTGTATTTTTCAAGTTCCGCCAAAACGCCTTTCAAGGCCGCTCCGTGCCTGAAAACCGGGATGACAAAGCCTAATTTTTGTTCCATTATGCCTCGTGAACTTCAAAAGTTCCGGTCGAATAGACCATTTTCTGCAGTGTAAAGTCTGAAATAGTGTATGTGAGTGCGGGTTTTGCTCTGTCGTATTTCATTTCGAGAAGCGCAACTGTACCCGGAAGGATCGGGGAAGAGAATTTTATCCGCCTGATGTTGGGAACAAAGCGTTTTGTGCCGAAGTAAATTCCGGCCAGGCGAGTCACGATTTCAAACTGCGCTACAGCCGGAAGAAGCTTGAACTCGGGGAAGTGACCGTCAAAGAAATCTGATTCTTCCTTGATGTTGAGTTTTAATATAACATGCTGATTTTCTTTAAGAACTTCTTCTTCGATGACTGTGCCGTGAAGATCTTTTTCCATTATTTCACCTCAAATAAAGCCGCGATCTCTTCTTTGTGCTTTTTTCCCTGGATGTCGGTCGGAAGCTTGTCCAGAAAACGCCATTTTTTGGGAATTACCGTGTTCTCGAAGTAATGCATCAGAAAGTCGTGGAAATACCTGTTTATCACATATTTTTCCTTGCCGGAAAATTCGGCTTTTCCTTTTTCGTTGAGTACCAGAGCCGCCGCGAGATACTGCCTGATGTCGTTTGAAAGGGCGATCACTTTGACATCTTCGACGAGTCCGCTTTCCAGAAGTCTGTTTTCGACTTCGGTGAGAGAGATGCGCTTTTCCTCGATTTTGACGATCGAATCGCTGCGCCCTTTGAGTAAAAATTTGCCGTTTCCAAGCATTTCAGCCATGTCAGCCGTCGCAAAACCTGCCGGATCCTTGATGTAAGGCGAGATTATGCGGAGACATCCGTCGTCACCGAGCCAGATCTTCGCGTTGTCGAAAGGAGTCCATACGAGCCCGTCTTTATCCTGCATTCTGTATGCAATGCCCGAAGTTTCGGTGCTGCCGTAGACTTCAAGCGGGTATATCCCGAAAACTTTGTTTGTTTTCACTGCAAGTTCGGGGCTTACTGCGCCGCCGCTCGTGAAGAGCCACGGATCACGCATATCGAGTTTTTCAACGATCTCGACTGTCCGCTTTAAAAACGCCGGAGTTGCGACAATCAAGTATTTTTCATCGTCAAGTGTCTCAAATTCTTCAGGAAATTCGATCCTTTTGCGCCTGAAAGGGGTCCCGGTCGCGAAAGGAAGTGAAAAACCGAAAAGAAATCCGAAAATGTGGTGCTGGCTCACGGTCGAAACGAACTTTCTTTCCGAAATTTTATCGAGCCATTTCGAAATTATGAAAGCGTTGTCCTCTTCGAATTCCTTCATTCTCTGCGGGACAGCTTTCGGTTTTCCGGTAGAGCCGGAAGTGAAGAGGAAAATGCGCGTCGTTTCGCTGTTTATTTCGGGAGTTTTTTCAATTTCTTTTTTTGCTACTTCTTCTGATTTTTCAATAATTTCAGGAATATAGAGTGAGTTTTGAACTTCTGCGTCAGTTAGAAGCTCCATTCCGGGAAGAAGTGCTTCGGCAAGGAAATTTTCCGAAATGTTCTGCGTCAGATGGATCGCTTTCTGACACTGGAGAAGAGCTGTGAAAGTGACTCCGAAATACCAGAAGTCTCCGCAGTGGAGAATGTATGAATCAGTTTCGCGGCTTTCAAAGAACTTTCGCATTTTTGCAGTGTCATGCAGGAAGTTGCCCCAGGTTTTGAAAACGCCGTTAGACCATTTTCCGTCGTAACAGACGACTGCGTCACGCGCTCTGGACGAGGCTTTGAGCTTTGTTAGAGGAAAAACTTTTACCATTTTTTTATCCACGAATTTTCTAACTATAAATTCGGCAGCAAACAAAATGCCCATTAAGATATACGATATTCCGCCGTTGTAAAGAGACCATATTTTATCAGCCTCATCGGGCGAAAATCCGAACAATTTTCCGGCAAAAACAGTAAGAAATGCAACTGTTCCGTTGAAAATAAAGAAAATGCACCATGCAAAAGTCACTTTTCTGCAATAATTCTCAACTTTTTTTTCGTGAAACGAACCTTTTATCGACTTGTCCGCCAGAGTTGCGAAACGGAAGATCATGTTCGGAGCGTAAATCAGAGTTGAGCCGAAAAACATCAGTAAAATCAAATTGATAGCGACAGGATAAAGTTTAAGAAAAATAGATTCGTTTGTTAGAAAGCAGAGCAATCCGGCAAGAAAAAAGAGAAGGGAAGTCGCAAGCGGTTTCCATTCGAGGCTTTTCTCCTTTTTTTTGGCCGAAACACTCACGAAAAGCGCCGCGGCAAGGGCGATTATGCAAAGCGAAAGGAGTTTTAAAGGAAGTTTGAAAACAACCAAAAGGGCAAAAACTAAAACCGGGTAAAGTGCTGAAAGAACATAGAAAAATATCCGGAATGCTTTTTTCATCGGGAAAGTTTGAAAGAACTATCTGTCGTCTTCTTTCGGCAACTCTTCGTCAGCGAGGTAGGGATGAAGCGCATCAACAACGTCCTGGACTGTGCGGACGGATCTCAGAATCATCGGGTCGATGTTGCCTTTCCCTGCCGGAATATACTCTTTCATTTTAACGAAAAGGTCGATTGCATCGATTGAATCGAGGTTGAGATCTTCCCTCAAATTGGCTTCGGGAGTGATGATGTCTGCGTCAATTTCAAATTCTGCGGAGAGAATTTTTTTAAGTTCGTTGAAGATTTCTTCTTTTTTCATATTTTGCTCCTATTTAATTTCGTTCTTTGTTGAGCTTATGTATTCCGCCAAAGCGTTTACTGAGGCGAAATGTTTGCGGTTTTCGGCGTTGTCGGACGAAAATTTGATTCCGAATTTCTTTTTCAGAGCAACTCCGAGTTCAAGCGCATCAATCGAATCAAGTCCGAGTCCTTCGCCGAAAATCGGCTCGGAGTCAACGATGTCTTCAGGTTTGATGTCTTCAAGTTCAAGAGATTCGATGATCACTTTTTTTATTTCGTTTTTTAATTCTTTCATTTTTTCCCCACTTTTTTAATCAGCAATGCGGATTCCCCACCAAAAAATGCCGAATATTTTAAGTAAAAAAGGAAATATTGCAAATTTTTAGTTAAAAACTGAAAGAGACGCTATCCTGAGTGCCGTTTTTATGCCGTCCGCCGCGCTTGAGACGATTCCGCCGGAATATCCGCTTCCTTCTCCGCAGATGTAGAGATTGGTGAACGGTGCGGCTGTAAGATCCTGATTCCGCAGGCATTTTACCGGGGCTGAAGTTTTGCTTTCAAATCCCATTGCGACTCCGTTTTCAAAGCAGTCGAGTTTTTTCGAAAAAATCTGAAGGCCTCTTTTGAGCCTTTCATAGACGGTTCCCGGGAAAAATTCACTTAGATCGGCTGGGACAAGGCCGAAGGAAAAGCTTGATTCCGGCAATTTAGCCGTTTTTTTACCGTGTATTATATCAGAAATCCTTGCTGCTGGAATATCAAATGATTTCCGGAAGTTGTAAAAATCATGCTCCATTTTTTCAAGCAGATCGAGAGCGTTTCCCGCAGAAATTTCTTTCCCGGCAAGTTCTTCCAATGAAAACGGCGTGACGACAGCGCTGTTTGCGAATTTTCCGTTTCTCGCGTAGTTCGACATTCCGTTTACGACCGAAGAGATTTCGTCAGGAGCGGACTGCACGACTCTTCCGCCTGGACACATGCAGAAAGTGAAAACATGACCCGGATCGCAGTCGGCGGTGAGGTGGTATTCCGCCGCTTTCACGCCGGGAAGAGAACGCTTTCTCCACATCGAAAAGTTGAGCTCCTCCTGAAGATGCTCGACTCTGAAACCAATTGCAAAAGGTTTTGTTGTGAATAAAACTCCCTTTGAAATCAATAACTTATAAAGCTTGAACGAACTGTGTCCGTTGGCGAAGATGAAGTAGTCCCCTTCGATTTTTCCTGTTTCATTCCCTGAAATTCCGACTGCGGTGATCCTGTCGCCGTTTTTGAAAATTTCGGTGACTTCGCTTTCAAAAATGACTTCGCCGCCGAGTTCCCTGAAGTCTGAAATTATTGCCGGAATGATTTTTTTGAGGTTGTCGCTTCCGACATGAGGATAGGTTTCGTATGCGATTTCCTCCGGTGCTCCGGCTTTGATAAATGTGTCAAAAATGAAGTCTTTCTCGATACTTATTGTTTTTGTCCTGCTTGTCAGCTTGCCGTCGCTGAAAGTTCCGGCACCACCTTCGCCGAAGCAGTAGCCGCCGAAAAAGTCGAAAGTTCCCGTTTTCTCAAATTCGGCGATTTTCTCCTTTCTTTTTGCTACTTCAGCCCCTTTTTCGATGATCGTGACATGAAATCCCGCTTTCTGCAGGACGAGAGCTGCGAAAATTCCGGCAGGTCCGCAGCCTGTGATGACGACTTTTCTGTCAGTATTCCTTTTTATGATTTCAAGTTTTTGTATTTCAGGCGGATTCCCCGAAAGATCGTCGGAAGTTACCCCGATTCTTGTTAAAAAGTGGATATCACGCTTGTTTCTTGCGTCAAGGCTTCTTCTAAGAATGCGGAAAGAGAAGTCGCTGCTTGAAATTTCTTCGGAAATCTTTTTTCTGAGCAGAGTTTCCGAGTAACCGGTCGGCAGTTTCAAAGTTATTTCGGCGTAACCCATACAAACCTTCGATTTTCTGTTTTCAAAACGAACCGTCGCGGAAAATTACAATTTTGTCGCCGCAATATCAATCTTTTAATTGTTTTTTTGTCAAAATTCAGGATTCGGCTATAATGCCGCGGTTTTTTTATTAACTTTGATGGAGTTTGTCATGAAAAGAGATCAGTTGGCAGCAAAAATCCTTAATGAAACCAATCTGTTGAACCGTTTCCTTGACTACGTTAAAGAGGATACGCAGTCTGTGGAAGAGAGCGAGACCTGTCCTTCTTCGCCGAAAGAGAAAAATCTCGGCAGAAAACTTGTTGAAGAGCTTAAATCGCTCGGTCTTGCAAACGCAGAAATGGATGAAAACGGTTATGTTTATGCAAAAATGGCAACAAACTGCGGCATAACGAAGAAAGTAGCTTTCATCGCTCACATGGATGTCGCGCTTGACTGCAAAGGCGAAGGTGTTCAGCCTGTGATCCACGAAAAATACGACGGTTCGGTTATCAAACTTGGCGGCGGAACGGTTATCGACCCTGCTGACACGATGCATCTTTCGGACTGCATAGGCGACACGATCATCACTTCCGACGGCACGACTCTTCTCGGCGCTGACGACAAAGCAGGCGTAGCGGCAATCATGTCGATGGTTGAGTATCTCGGCAAACATCCCGAAATCAAACATCCCGAAATCAGAATATGCTTCACTCCGGACGAAGAGATCGGACGCGGTGTCGACAAAATCAACCTTCAGAAAGTAGACGCGGATTTCGCATACACGCTCGACGGCGGCGCTCCCTATGAAGTAAATTACGAAAATTTCAACGCTTTTTCGGCAAAAGTCACTTTCCGCGGCGTTTCGATCCACCCCGGATATGCAAAAGACAAAATGGTCAACGCGATCAGATACGCAGGCAAATTCATCGACATGCTCCCGAAGACGATGTCGCCTGAGAGGACCTGCGGCAGAGAGCCTTTCATCCACATTGTAGGCATTAGCGGCGGCAGCGAGGAAGTTACGGTCAGCATGATCCTCAGAAGCTTCGTTCCGGAGGATATCGAGCGCGAGGAAAAAATCATCCTCAACATAATCGAAGTTCTCAAGGCAGAGGAACCGCGCCTTCAGGTAACTCCCGTTTTCACCGAAAGCTACCTCAACATGTATGAAGTTATGAAGAACAACATGGTCGTTTACGAATATGTCAAAAAGGCGATCGAAGATCTCGGTGCTGCTCCTGAAGTCGAGCCTATACGCGGCGGAACCGACGGCGCAAGACTTTCTTTCATGGGTCTTCCGTGCCCGAATCTTTTTGCAGGCGGTGTAAACTTCCATTCGCAGAAAGAGTGGGTCGCTCTCGAAGACATCGCGCTTGCTTCGGCAGTTACAGTCAAAATACTTGAGAATATTAAGTAAAATCATTTTTTTGATGGGGGATTGGAATGAAAAGATTTTTTCTTGTTTTAACTGTTTTTACAGTAATTTTTTTAATGGTTTCGTGCGGTGACGATTCATCTTCAAAAAGAAACAATATGATGCTTGGCGGCAATGATGGTAATTCAAGCGGTTCATGCGAAACCGTCGACGGAGCGACATGGTCGTCGCTTTCGTCAGGGAGAATGGACTGGTATGAAGCGAACGAATACTGTGAAAGTTTGAACGAATGCGGTTATTCCGACTGGCATCTGCCGAGTATCAGCGAGTTGAGAACGCTTATCAAAAACTGTGACGGCGCGGAAGCAGACGGTTCCTGCGGGTTGAGCGAAAGTTGCCGTGACTGGGAATGTCTTTTTGATGATTATGACTGCTGGTGTGACTGCCGGAAAGACAACGGCGGTTATTACAGCAGACTCGGAGACGATGACAAAGTATCTTTATGGTCTTCCACCGGCTTGGAAGATTCCGGTTACGCATGGTTCGTGCCTTTCGGAGGTGCATGCGATGAATATGATGTGGGAGACTACTTTGAGAAAGATTATTCCCGCAATAACCGTGTCCGTTGCGTAAGAAGCGGCAGTTATAACGACAATGACGATTACGGCGATGACGATTACGGCGATGATGATTACGGCGATGATGATTACAGTGATTCCTCCTACGAATCAGGGAGTTATTCGTGTGCAGAGATTTATGACTGCCAGGTAAATAGTTGTAGTTCATCAGATCAGGAGTGTCAGCAGAATTGTTTCAACAAAGGCACGAGTTCAGCTCAGAGCACAGCCTCAACAATGTTCCAGTGCTGGAATTCATACTGTGGTGATGATAGTGCCTCAAACACTTGTCTTGACGATTACTGTTATGATGAAACCCATGACTGCAATCTTTACACAAAAACCGGTTGTGTGGGACTTAACGATTGCCTGAATAACTGCGGATCAGACGAGGATTGCCAGGAATCATGTTTTAATGCGGCAAGTAGCGAAGGTCAGAATAGATTTGTGGATTTTTATAATTGCAGTCAGTCATATTGTTCGGAATACACGCAGCAGGAATATGTAGATTGTATGTACAGCTATTGCAGCAACGAAATCTACAAATGCGGTTTCAGAGATTAGTCAGTTTTTTGTTTCTTTAGAAAATATCAGAAATTTCAATCAATAATTCGCTAGAATTAATTTCAGTGATGCGAAGAAATGTATTTTTCTGCCGCTACAGCCGCGATCGCGCCGTCTCCGACTGCGGTCGAAACCTGGCGGACGAGTTTTTCCTTGATGTCGCCGGCAGCGAAGAGTCCCGGAACGTTTGTGCGGCATTCGGAATCGGTCGGAATGTGACCGTCTTCGGCAATTTTCACAATATTTTCAACAGGTTTTGTCTCAGGAATATAACCTAAAAAGATAAAAACGCCGTCGACAGCGATTTCAGAAAGTTCGCCGGTTTGGACGTTTTTGACAACAAGTTTTTCGACAAAATCCTTTCCTTCGATCCTTTCTGCAACAGAATTGAGGACGAAGTCTATTTTCGGGTTGCTGCGCACTTCGTTCTGCGTGATTTTTTCGGCTCTGAACTCTTCCCTGCGGTGGACGATAGTCACTTTTTCGGCAAATTTCGTGAGGTAGAGCGCCTCTTTCAAAGCGCTGTCTCCGCCGCCGAGCACTGCGACTCTGAGCCCGCGGTAAAATGCTCCGTCGCAGACCGCGCAGTAGCTTACACCGTTGCCTGTAAACTCTTTTTCGCCCGGAATTTCAGCCTTTCTGGGAACGGAACCGGCAGCGTAAATCACGGTTTTTGCAGAAAAGTCTTTGCCTGAAACTGTTTTTATCGAGAAGTTTCCGTTTTCTGTTTTTTCAATTCTGCCGACTTCTTCCGAAATGAATTCACAGCCCAGATCAATTGCCTGAGAATGCATTTTTTCGGCTAAATCAAAGCCTGCGATCGATTTTTCACCAGGCCAGTTTTCAAGTTTGTCGGTGAGTGCCATAAGCCCGCCGTAAGCGTTTTTTTCGAAAATGACGGTTTTGAGCAACGCTCTGGAAGCGTATATTCCGGCTGTCATTCCGGCCGGACCGCTTCCGATAACTGCGACATCGTAAAGTTCGGTCATGCTGCCTCTGTAAGTTATTGATTTAAATAATAAATTCTGCGAATTTGTTGTAGTAGAGATGAAGTTTTTCTATCTCTTCGAACTGATAGGGATTGTAAAGTTTTGAACTTGCAAAACGCTCTTTTTTTAGCATCAAAATCGCGATAAGAAGCTGGGTATAGTTGTTTGACGGAAAGTAATGTTTGTCGTTCATCGCGTTTTTAAGCTGTTTGAAAAACGATGACGCCTTTTGCGGAATAAGGAGCGAAGAACGGCTTTCTACAAAGTGGATCCCGTCCTCTTTTTCGTGGAAAAAAGAAAGAATGAAATCGCGTTCGCGATACCACGTCAGGCTGTTTTCCTCGTCTTCCGAAAGGTTCACTTTTTCGCCAGTGAAAAAATCTTCTCCTTTGAGCCGCGAGAAAAGGGAAGGGGAGAAAAGCATGATCCGCGCCTTTTCAAGACCGCGTTTGTCGGCGAGAGTCATTTTGTTGCCGATATCGAAGTGATAGATGAAGAAAAGGTTGAAAAACTGCTGCCAGAAATCGTGGTTTTTGAGGTCTTCACCTGTAAAATAAAAGCATTCCTTTTTGAAATCCTGCAGAGCAGCGGACTCAAAATCGTCGAAAGAGGAGTAGATTCTTGTCTTTACCGCGCTCATTAAAAATCTCTGGAATAAACTATTTTTCCGTTAACGATTGTAGCCGAAACCGCGCCTTTTACGTGGAAGCCGTGGAAAGGAGTGTTGCGGCTTTTCGATTTGAACATGTTTTTATCGACCGTCCACTGGTAGTCAGGATCGAAAACGGTGATGTCAGCCGGAGCTCCGACTGCGATCTTTCCGCCGTCAAGACCCATGATTTTGTATCCTGCCGTGAAAAGTTCGACTATTCTTTCGATCGTAAGCTCTTTGTCGTGGTAAAGCTTGAGAACGAGCGGAAGAGCCGTTTCAAGGCCGACGATTCCGGACGGAGCGTTGTTGAACTCGACTTCTTTTTCGCGCTGGTGATGCGGAGCATGATCGGTCGCGATCGCATCGATTATGCCGTCCTTGAGAGCTTTTATTACAGCAAGTCTGTCTGCTTCGCTGCGGAGCGGCGGGTTGATTTTGGTGTTAGTGTCGAATCCGCCGAGAGCCTCGTCTGTCAGCGTGATGTAGTGCGGAGCGGTCTCAGCCGTGATTTTAGCGCCGCGTTCCTTGAAAAATTTGATTACGTCGACCGAAAGCGCTGCGCTGACATGAGCGATGTGGATCGGGAGCTTCAGATATTCAGCCATCATGCAGTCGCGTGCGATCTGCGAAGCTTCGCCGACAACCGGATTGCCCGTCATGCCGTAAACTGTCGAGTAGTAGCCTTCGTTCATCTGTGCCGTTTCTGAAAGGTAGAGGTCTTCGCTGTGCGAAACATACATCATGTCGAAAGTCGAAGCGTATTCCATTACTCTTTTGAGCAAATCAGTATTCTGGATCGGTCTTCCGTCGTCGCTTATCGCGATCGCGCCGCCTTCCGCAAGCTCTCCGATGGGAGCGAGCGATTCGCCTTTAAGCCCTTTTGTAGCCGCAGCAATAGGATAAAGTTTGACGCCGTTTCCTTTTGCCGCTCTTTCGTACATGTAACGGATGGTTTCGACGTTGTCAGCCGCCGGTTTTGTGTTCGGCATCGTGCAGACAGAGGTGAATCCGCCCGCAGCCGCCGCTTCGAGACCGGAGAAGATGTCTTCCTTGTATTCGAAGCCGGGATCTCTGAAGTGAACATGGATATCGATGAATCCGGGAGCGACGAACATTCCTTCGGCGTTGAAGACTTCCGCGTCTTTCGTGTCCGGATCCGCTGTTATTTCAACAACTTTGCCGTTTTCTATAACTATCGAAGTTTTTTCGGTTTTTCCGACAAGCGGATTGACGACGGTTCCGTTTTTTATAACTAATTTCATTTGTCTGACCCTCCGAGAAGAAGATAAAGGACTGCCATTCTGACGTTTACGCCGTTTGAAACCTGCTCAAGGATTACCGACTGCTCGCCGTCCATTACGACATCGTCGATCTCAACACCTCTGTTCGCAGGTCCCGGATGCATTACGAGAGCATCTTTTTTTGCGAGTTTGAGGAGTTCCGGAGTGAGCATGAAGTATCTCGAATATTCTCTGACATCGGGGTAGAGCAGGTTGCTTGCACGTTCGTTCTGGACTCTGAGCATCATGACGATGTCGGCATCCTGAACCGCGTATTTCGGCAGTTTTTCAACTGTAACGCCCATCTTTTCGACTTCTTTCGGAAGCATCGTGCCCGGTCCGGAAATCGAAACATGCGCTCCCATTTTGTTGAGAAGGTAGATGTTCGATCTTGCGACTCTGCTGTGGTAAATATCGCCGAGAAGAGCCACTTTGAGTCCTTCAAATCCGCCTTTTCTCTGCCAGATCGTGTAGGCGTCAAGCAAAGCCTGGGTGGGGTGCTCGTGGAAGCCGTCGCCGGCGTTGATGATAGAGCAGTCCATGATCTCGGTGAGCAGCTGAGGCGTTCCCGAAACAGAGTGACGGATGACCATTGCGTCGGGTCCCATCGCCTGAAGGTTGAGAGCCGTATCGGCAAGGGTTTCGCCTTTCTGGATCGCGCTTCCGGAAACAGCGATGTTGTATGTGTCGGCGCTGAGACGTTTTTCAGCAACTTCAAACGATGTTCTTGTTCTGGTCGAAGGTTCCGCAAAGAAGTTGATGATCGTTTTGCCTTTCAGAGTCGGCACTTTTTTGATCTGTCTCTGGTTGATTTCCGCGAAACTGACGGCAGTTTCGAGAATGTTCATAATCTGGTCTTTATTAAGATTTTCGATTCCAAGAAGATGTTTCATTGTTTTTCTCCGGTTTATCCAAGAACAACTTTGTCTTCACCGTCTGTTTCCTTAAAGAAAACAGCTACTTTGTCTTCAGGCGAGGTCTCGATGACTTTTCCTACGATGTCGGGATGGATAGGAAGTTCACGCAAGCCTCTGTCGATGAGCGATACGAATTTTATCGATTTCGGTCTGCCGTAGTCCATGACCGCTTCGATTGCAGCTCTGACGGTTCTGCCTGTATACATAACATCGTCAACTAGAATGATGTGATACTCTTCAGGGTCGAAATTCAGAACCGAAGGGCCTGTCTGCGGCGAACTCAGATTTTTGCAGAAATCGTCCCTGTAAAGGGCGATGTCGATTGTTCCGGTCGCGAGTTTGACGTTTTCCTTCTCTTCGATTTTTTTGATAAGTCTTTCAGCAAGAGTTACGCCGCGTGTCCTGATTCCGACGATTGCGACATTTTTCAGCATGCTCAGGTGCTCAATCATTTCGTAAACCATTCTGTCAATGATTTTCGACATTTCGGTTTCGTTGAGAAGAACTTTTCTGACATTTATGCTTTCGCGTTTCACGAGAATCTCCTTAGAAAAGTTTGTCGACGTGTGCCGCTTCTTTGTAGATTTTGAACTCTAGATCTTTGACTTTCTGTCCGAAAATTTTCATTTCGTCAAAGTAAACGAAAGTTGCCTTTACCTGCTGAGTCTCCTCATCTTTTTCAATATAAAGACCGCCGCGGGTGCCGTCTTTCATAGTTCTTGTCGTGTCGACTTTACCGCCAAGATCCTGTTTGAGTCTGTTGTCAAATTCTTTTATTGATGCCTCTTCGGTGTGGATCGTTGCATACTGTGCGATGCTTTCGACAGCCTTTGTAACCTTGTATTTGAGAATGAAAGGTTGAGCCACGCACCAGCCGACATAAATAACCAGAATCGCGATTACTGCCTGAATGAATTTTGCCATTTTTTCCTCCTTCAAAGATTAAATAAAAAAACCGAGGAAAGTTACCAAAACAGTTCTTTGAAGTCAAAAAAAAACGGCATATTTTTTCGTCGTTTCGTCGTCACGTTGTCACGGTGTTACGGTCGTTACGGCGTCACGATATTGGAACGAAAAAAAAGCGGCCCGAAGGCCGCCTGAAATATTAAGACTAAGGAGGTCAGATTACATCATTCCGCCCATTCCGCCCATGCCTCCCATGTCAGGCATTCCGTGGTCGTTGCAGCACTCTTTCTTCGGAGCGTCAACGATGACAGCTTCGGTCGTAAGCAGTGTGGAAGCGATACTTGCAGCATTTGTAAGTGCGCTCTTCGTGACTTTTGTAGGATCGATGATGCCGTTTGCGATCATATCCTTGTATTCGTCTTTCGCAGCGTCGTAGCCGTAGTTCTCGTTCTTGTTGCCGAGAATGTTGTTGATTACGATGCTTCCGTCGATTCCTGCGTTAGCCGAAATCTGGCGGATCGGAGCTTCAAGCGCGCTTTCGATGATTTTGACGCCTGCTTTCTCTTCATCGTTTTCGCATTTGATCTCTTTGAGAACTTCCTTACAGCGAAGGAGAACTGTTCCGCCGCCTGCAACGATACCTTCTTCAACAGCAGCTCTGGTTGCGTGAAGAGCGTCGTCGACTCTGTCTTTCTTTTCCTTCATTTCGACTTCTGTTGCAGCGCCGACATTGATTACTGCTACGCCGCCTGCGAGTTTCGCAAGTCTTTCCTGAAGTTTTTCCTTGTCGTAATCGGAAGTTGTCTCTTCGATCTGAGCCTTGATCTGTTTCGTTCTTGCAGCGATGGCGTCTTTCGAACCTGCACCGTCGACGATTGTGGTGTTGTCCTTGTCGATCGTGACTCTCTTAGCGGTTCCGAGCATCTGAACGGTCGTGTTTTCAAGTTTGTTGCCGATCTCTTCGCTGATGAACTGACCGCCGGTAAGGATAGCGATATCTTCAAGCATAGCTTTTCTTCTGTCGCCGAATCCCGGAGCCTTTACAGCCGCGATGTTGAGAACGCCTCTGAGCTTGTTGACAACGAGTGTTGCAAGAGCTTCGCCTTCAACGTCTTCAGCGATTATGAGGAGAGGACGGCCCTGCTGAGCAACGCCTTCAAGAAGAGGAATGAGGTCTTTGAGGTTCGAGATCTTCTTGTCGTAGATGAGGATGAACGGATTGTCCATGACTACCTGCATTTTTTCAGCGTTCGTTACGAAGTAGGGGCTGAGGTAGCCGCGGTCAAACTGCATACCTTCGACTGTGTCGAGGTAGGTGTCCATTCCTTTTGCTTCTTCAACCGTGATGACGCCCTCTTTGCCGACCTTTTCCATAGCTTCCGCAAGGATGTTTCCGATCTCTTTATCGTTGTTTGCCGAAACTGTTCCGACACTTGCGATCTCTTCTTTCGTCGAGATCTTTTTCGTGATCTTGTCGAGTCTTTCAACGACTTTTGCAACGGCTTTGTCGATACCGCGTTTGAGCATGATCGGGCTGTATCCTGCGGTTACGTATTTGAAACCGTCTTTTACGATAGCCTGTGCGAGGACTGCTGCGGTTGTGGTTCCGTCACCTGCAACGTCGTTTGTTTTCGATGCAACTTCTTTAAGAAGCTGTGCGCCGATATTTTCGATTTTGTCTTCAAGTTCGATCTCTTTTGCGACCGTTACGCCGTCTTTCGTGATCTTTGGTGCGCCGAAGGATTTTTCGATTGCAACGTTTCTTCCTTTAGGTCCAAGCGTTGTTTTTACGGTGTCGGCAAGTTTGTTTACGCCGACCAGAATTTTTGATTTTGCTTCGTGGTCAAAAACAATGTGTTTTGCGCTCATCTTAATTCTCCAATTAGATATTGTTAATAAAATTAATCACTTATTCAACAACTGCAAGGATGTCGTCTTCTCTGAGGATAAGGTGCTCCTCGCCGCCGACCTTTACTTCGGTGCCGCTGTATTTGCCGAAAAGAACTTTGTCGCCGACTTTTACCTGCATCGGCTGTCTTGTGCCGTTTTCAAGCATTTTGCCGGTTCCGACTGCGATAACTTCTGCTTCGACCGGTTTTTCCTTAGCGGTATCGGGAATGATGATCCCGCCGAGTGTTTTTGTTTCGCTTTCTACTCTCTTAACGATGACTCTGTCGTTCAAAGGTTTAAGTTTCATAATTTCCTCCAATATAAAAAGTTAAATAAAATTAACAACATCTGGGAATCGCTTCCCGAAAACGCCGTTATTTATATACACAAAATTGCAGAGTCAAGGGTGAAAAATAAAAATTTTTTGATGTTTTTTGCTGAAAAATCCAAATTTACGAGAAAACCAGAAGATCAGGTTTGATTATAAGAATCAAGCCGAGTGTGAGCATGAGGAGTCCGCTCACGAGTTTGAGCTTTTTCGCGTGTTTTTCCTCAAATCTGTGTTTGCCCATCGTGACGACGAAAATCAGCACGATTATCGCCAGCGGAACGACATAATAAATATTGTAAAGTGCCATGAAGAGGTATTTTTTAAGGGTAGAAACGTTCTGGATCGAAAGGACTCTCGTGTAGATCGCGGGAAGCCCGATAGTGCAGCCGAGTTCGATCAGATTGACGAAAAACGCGAGCGCGATAGTTCCCAGAATCGAAAGAAACATGCTCTTGTTATTGATGACTTTTCTCATTTTCTCGAAAAGTTTGGGTTTCACTTTGTCGGGAATCATCAGACTGACCCCTTTCTTGAAGAAGAAGAACTCCTTCATGTTTATAAGTCCCATGACAAGCGCGACGACGCCGAGCGCGACCGTGACGTAGGTCGTCATTCCCATAAACGTGAAGATGTTGAGCCACGCCGTCATGAAAAGGAAGTAGACGACGCCAGAAGAAAGAACGAAAACGGTGCCTATCATTATGACTTTCTTCCTGTTTTTCGCCGCGACAAGGAGGGTGAGAAGAAACATCAGGACCCACATCGCGCAGGGGTTTACGCCGTCAAGAAGGCCGATTATGAAGGTAAAACTCGGAAGTTTGACAAGCTGTGCGTCGATTTTTCCGAGAACCGGAACGTCTATCACGTTTTCCTTGCACTCCTGGCACTGTTCTCCGCACGATTCTCCGTCAGCCTTGTTCATTTCTATCATTTCGCGGATAAGCGCGTCGTGATGACCTGCCTGGAAGCCGACTATGAATTTGCCGTTAAAGATAAAAGTCGGAACTCCGCCGCCCTGAATGCCGAGCTTATGTGTCATTTCTCTGAAAAGTTTCATGTTTTCAGGAACTTGCAGAACTTCGAGTTTCTTGAAAGTTATATCTGAATACTCTTTTTCGATCTGCGCTATAAACGGCTGCGCCTCGTGGCAGTGCGGACACTTGTAGGAATAGAAAAAATAAAAAATATTGTCTTTCTGCGCTTCCTGAGCGGAAAGAGCGAACGAAAACAGGGCTAAAACAATCAATAACCAGATCTTTTTCATCAAAACCTCCGAACCTGGAACAAAAAAAGCCGTCCATTATACTCAAAAACATTCTTTTAACAAAAAAAGTGAAGTTTTTATTTCGGAACAGTTGAAAAATCTATCATGAGCCGCCGTCGGAATGTCGAAATATCGAAATTTCGAAATATCGACAGAAGATGCGGCGTCAGAAGAATTTAGAATTCAGCGTTTTTGGGAGTTCTGGGGAAGGGGATGACATCACGGATATTCTGCATTCCGGTGATGTACATGATCATGCGCTCAAAGCCGAGACCGTATCCTGCATGCGGGTTCGAGCCGAATCTGCGGAGGTCGAGATACCACCAGTAATCCTCTTTTTTAAGTCCGAGTTCCTGAATTCGTGCAAGAAGTCTGTCGTAACGTTCCTCTCTCTGGCTTCCGCCGATGATCTCGCCGACGCCCGGAACAAGAAGATCCATAGCCGCAACGGTCTTGTTGTCCTCGTTCATCCTCATGTAGAATGCCTTGATTTCTTTCGGATAGTCGATGACGAAAACCGGTTTTTTGATGAGTTCTTCGGTGAGGTATCTCTCGTGTTCGGTCTGCAGATCGCAGCCCCAGTCGACCGGATATTCGAACTGTTTGCCGGACTTTTTAAGAAGCTCTATCGCCTCGGTGTATGTGATTTTGCCGAAATCGGAATCTTTAATGAAATTCAGCCTTTCGAGCAGAGTCTTGTCAACGAAGCTGTTGAAGAATTCCATCTCTTCCGGTGCTTTTTCAAGGACGAAATTGATGATGTATTTGACCATGTCTTCGGCAAGTTTCATGTCGTCGTGAAGGTCAGCGAAAGCGATCTCGGGCTCGATCATCCAGAATTCGCTTGCATGGCGCTGAGTGTATGAGTTCTCGGCTCTGAAAGTGGGGCCGAAAGTGTAGACGTTTCTGAAAGCCGCGCAGTAGTTTTCAACCGCAAGCTGACCTGAAACGGTGAGGTTAGTCGCCTTTCCGAAGAAGTCTTCGCCGTAGTTTATGCTGCCGTCGTCTTTTTTCGGCAGGTTATTGAGGTCTAAAGTCGTGACCTGGAACATTTCGCCCGCACCTTCGCAGTCGCTGCCGGTGATTATCGGCGTGTGGACATAAACGAAGCCTCTTTCCTGGAAGAAAGAATGGATCGCGAAAGCGACAAGGCTGCGGATCCTGAAAACCGCGTTGTAGATGTTCGCTCTCGGTCTGAGGTGTGCGATCGTCCTCATATATTCAAGTGTATGTCTCTTTTTCTGAAGCGGGAAATCTTCGTCGCTTGTTCCTACAACTTCGACTTTTTCGGCCTTGATTTCGAAAGGCTGCTTGTCGCCTGCGCTTTCAACGACTTTGCCGAGAACTTTTACCGCGCTGCCTGTTCCGAGTTTCGCGATTTCTTTGTAATTTTCCAGATTTGATTCAAAAACTATCTGAATATTCTTGAAAAACGAGCCGTCGTTGAGCTCGATGAATCCGAAAGCGTTGCTTGCGCGGATCGTTCTGACCCAGCCTGAAACCTCGACATCCTTACCCATAAACTTTTCGGTTTCCCGAAAAATCGATTTGACAAGAACCTTTTCCATTGTTTTCTCCGTAAAAAACCTTAAAAAACGGGCGGTAATATAGTCACAAAATGGCGATTTTCAAGTAAAAATATGTTCGTGTCAGTTGATCGTCAGAACCGAGCAGCCGCTTGAGCTTCTCCTCCTTGGGAATACGGTTCCGTTCCAGTTTGAAGCCTCTGAGCTGTCATCATAGTCTGAAGAGTCATAATTGTCTTCGTTCTTGCAGTATCTCGAGCATCCGTCGCCGTTCATTCTGTTGCCGTCATCGCATTCTTCGCCTTCGTCAAGTTCTCCGTTGCCGCAGTTGCCGGTTTTGCCGGGAGAATCGGTGTCATCATCAGAACCTGAATCGGAAGAGTCTTCGTCCGAACCTGAATCTGACGTGGTATCGGAATCGGAATCGGGATCGGGATCGGAATCGGGATCGGGATCGGGATCGGAATCGTCGTCGCCGCCTGCGCAGGTGTTGGTGTCATAGCCTGTGCAGTTTTCATTGCAGAAGGCTGTTCCGCCTATAAAACTGCTGTCAATCGATTCGCACGATACGTAATCACCGTCACAAAGTTCTCCTTCTTCTTTGATATTGTTTCCGCAACTGGATTCAGGTTCTGTTTTTGGAGGAAGGATCTTGTTGTTGATGCATTCATAGCCTGAACGAACTTCGTTGAAACTGCATTTTGCGATGCAGTGTCCTTCGTAGCACTCAACTTTGCTGCTGTTGTAGCAGTCTGTATTTTTGATGCAGTTTGCAGAGCAGTATCCGTCTTGCCAGCCTTCGCTGGTGAGGCATACCGGTGTCTCTGCAGTGTTTATGCAGTCTGAATCCGCCGTGCAGCTATCTGCTGCTTTGCCGTTTCCGCCGTTTTCACAGTTGTTGTCAACGATACCGTCGCAGTCGTCGTCTCTATCGTAATAGTTCTTGTAACAACCGTCGATCGAAGATATTGTAACGCAAGTGCCGCAAGTTCCGTTTTTTGCGCCGACGACCATAGCTTCAGCATCAACTATACCGAATCCGAAACACGGCGAATGTTCTTTCGAGCCGCCTGAAATCCACTCGTCGGTCTGTGTTTCCCAATCGCCTTCTTCACATTCCATCGATGGTTTGCGGGCGGAAGATTTTATGCAGTTCATCGCGGCTGAAAAGGTTAAGGCGGGATTTGCCGCGAGCATAAGGGCAACAGCACCGGCAGCAACAGGTGTCGCCGCGCTTGTTCCTGCAAATCCGCTTGTGTAGTCGCCGTCTTCATCAAGATTTCCGAGGCAACCGGAATCGTCACAGGCGTAACCGTATTCATTCCCCTGAATATCAGTTGTATTGTTTCCTGCTCCGGCAGCAAGATCGATTTCAACCCCGTAATTTGAATACCATTCTAATTCTCCGTATGAATCCAGTGCGCTGATTGTAAGAAAATCGTTGTCTTTGAGGAAACTGTTGAGATTCGTGTTGCAGTGCGAGTTGCCTGCCGCCCAGAGGAAAATAGTTCCCTTGCTGTCCCTGCCGCTTGTTCTGCCGTAATCAACACCTTGAGAAGTATTGTTGTCTGCGGGGACACTCCTGCATTGAAGGCAGTTTCCGTAAGAATCTTGTTTCGCGCAGTCTACTCCGTTCCAACTGTTGCTTACAACCCAGGCACCGCTGTCCACGGCGTGTTTCATGGCCTGATATTTGTTGGTGGAAGAGACCGACGTTGTTTTGTCAGGAATAAGTCTTATCGGAATGATCGGGCATCCCCAGCATGTAGCTGCAATTCCTGCATCGTTGTTTGTTTTCGCTGCCGCAAGACCTGCGCATGACGTTCCGTGCGGAACAGTGTGATGTTCGTAAGGGTTGCCGGAAGTATTCGGGGCTCCGCCGAGATCCCCGACAAAATCTTTGCCGAGTTCCGTAAGCACGTTGAGATCAGGATGTTTCAGATCGACCCCGCTATCAACAATAGCGATTCTGACATCCTTGTTTTTTGCTGTTTCATAATCCCAGGCATAGGGAGCATTGATCTGGGTAAGATGCCACTGCTCCGAAAAATAGGGGTCGTTTGGAGTTACTGAAAGAAGTTCGACATGCCAGAGCCAGTTCGGCTGTGCCCAGCGGACAAGCTGTCTCTCGAAAAGCGAGTTAGCAATCGCGAAAGGATCGGTTCCCGCCGGAAGCGAAACAGTATAAAAATTGCTTTTTTCATCAACGATTTCAAGAATTTCCAGATTGTAAATTCTAAGTATTTCTTCCTGATCTTCTTTGCTCGTATATTTTGTAAAGACAATGTTCATCGTGCCGTCGAGGACTATCGGAGCTTTATCTACGTGATATGTAAGGACCGGCCATGCCGCAATGCCGTGTTTTGCGAGGAAATTACGCGCCTGGATCCAGTTTTTGCGGTCGAATTTCTCCAGTTTTATTTTGAAAGCCCTGAAATTCTGCGCATCGAAGGAAACTTCTTTAACCATTTCCGAAAAATTGATTCCGTTGAATCTGAGATTTTTCAAAGAATTGATGTCTTCCGAGTGCGGGATCGCGATTTCGTCGTATTTCTGCAGAAGATACTGCGGTTCTCCGTCCATGTGATAGTAGAATGTGTCGTAAAACAGACCGTTTTTTTCAATCATTTTGCCGAGAACCGGTTTTTCGATTTTAAGGTTTTCTGCCGGCAGAACGAATGGAAAACACAGCAGAAAAGAAACAATCACTCGTTTCAAGCAAAACATTTTATTCTCCTTTAATCCCTTGTTTTTTTGTCTGAGCCTGACCGGACATTTTAATTTTGCATTGACAGTAAAAATATGTTCGTGTCAGTTAATCATCGAAACCGAGCAGCCGCTTGAGCTTTTCCTTCTGGGGAACATGTTTTCGTTCCAGTTTGAAGCCTCTGAGCTGTCATCATAGTCTGAAGAGCCGTTATTATCTTCGTTCCTGCAGTATTTCGAACATCCGTCGCCGTTCATTCTGTTGCCGTCGTCGCATTCTTCGCCTTCGTCAAGTTCTCCGTTGCCGCAGTTTCCAGGGATTTCTTCAATCCTGCAGTGTTTCGAACAGCCGTCGCCGTTCATTCTGTTGCCGTCATCGCACTCTTCTCCCTCGTCAAGTTCACCGTCACCGCAGTTGTCTGTTTCTTCGGAAGGATCGCTGTCATTATCAGAACCTGAATCGGAAGAGTCTTCGTCCGAACCTGAATCTGATGTGGTATCGGTATCAGAATCGGGATCGTCGCTGCCGCCTGCGCAGGTGCTTGTGTCGTAGCCGCTGCAGTTTTCTTTGCATAAAGCCGTTCCGCCTGTGAAACTGCTGTCAAGCGATTCGCAAGGTTTCGAGTCGCCGTCGCATTTTTCACCTTCTTCTTTGATTTTGTTGCCGCAGCTGGGTTCCGGAAGTTCGTCTTCCGGAAGAATTTTGCCGGAAACGCAAGCGTAACCTGAACGGATTTCGTTGAAAGTGCATTTTGCTATACATTTTCCTTCGTAACATTCAACTTTGCTGCTATTGTAGCAGTCGGTGTTTTTTGTGCAGTTTGCAGAGCAGTATCCGCCTTTCCAGTCCCCGCCGGTGAGGCATACCGGTGTTGCTGCGGTGTTTATGCAGTCTGAATCCGCCGAACAGGCATCGGCAGCTTTGCCGCGTCCGCCGTCGCTGCAGTCGTTGTCGATTATACCGTCGCAGTCGTCGTCTTTGTCATAGTAATTGCCGTAGCAGCCGTCTATCGGAGATGTCGAGACACATTCACCGCAGCTTCCGTTTTTTGCACCTGTAACCATTGCAAGGGCGTCAACTATGCCGAATCCGAAACACGGCGAATGTTCTTTCGAACCGCCTACAATCCACTCGTCTGACTGGTTCGTCCATGAACCTTCAGAACACTTTGTTGACGGTTTGCGGGCGGACGTTTTTATGCAGTTCATAGCTCCCGAGAAAGATAATTTCGGGTTGGCGGCAAGCATCAATGCGACTGCACCTGCCGCTACAGGAGTCGCCGCACTTGTTCCGTTCATTCCGTTTGTGTAGTTGCCTTGATTCCTGTCAAGTGTATCGACATTGCTGTATGCATAGCCGTATTTTGTTCCGGTAATATCGGTCGTGTTGTTTCCTGCACCGGCCGCAAGATCTATTTCTGCGCCGTAATTCGAGTAGCTTTCCAAAGTGCCGCCCTGACTGATCGCGCTGATAGTCAGGAAATCGTTGTCTTTAAGGAATTTATTCAAGTTCGTGTTACAGTGCGAGTTACCTGCCGCCCAGAGGAAAATCGTTCCCTTGCCGTCCCTGCCGTTGGTCCTGCCGTAATCTACAGCCGACGAACTGTTGTTGTCTGCCGGAGTGCTGATGCAGTTGTCGTACTCGTCGACGTCTTCCGCTCCCCAGCTGTTGCTTACGACCCATGCGCCGTTGTTGACGGCATATTTCAAAGCCTCTTTATATGCCGAAGGATAGGCATAGTCATCGTCGTCGGAAATAAGTCTGATCGGGATAATCGGGCAGCCCCAGCATGTAGCGGCAACACCGGCGCCGTTGTTTGTCTTTGCCGCAGCAAGTCCTGCACATGCCGTCCCGTGCGGAACACCGTAGTGATCGTCGCCATTATATTTAGTGTTCGGTCTGCCGCCGAGGTTCCCGATATAGTCTTTGCCCAGATTCGTGAGGATGTTGAGATCCGGATGGTCAAAATCGACGCCGGTATCGACGATCGCGATTCTGACATCCTTGCCGTCAGCTGTTTCATAATCCCACGCTTCAGGCGCACTGATCTGGGTAAGATGCCATTGTTTTGAAAAATATGTGTCGTTCGGAGTCGTTGACATGGGCTTCATTCGCCAGAGCCAGTTCGGCTGGGCCCAGCGGACGAACTGTCTTTCAAAAAGCGAGTTCGCAATCGCGAAAGGATCTGTTCCCGCCGGAAGCGAAACGGTGTAGAAATTCATGTCTTCGTCAATTTCGACAACTTTGAGTCCGTAGGTTTCAAGAATTTTTTCCTGTTCCTCTTTGCTCATATACTTCGGGAAAGCGAGGTTCATGGTTCCGTCAAGGACTACCGGTGCATTTTTCGCGTGATAGGTGAGGACCGGCCATGCCGCAATGCCGTGTTTTGCGAGGAAATTGCGCGCCTGGATCCAGTTTTTGCGGTCGGTTTTCTCCAGTTTTATTTTGAAAGCCCTGAAATTCTGCGCATCGAAGGAAACTTCTTTAACTATTTCCGAAAAATTGATTCCGTTGAATCTGAGATTTTTCAAAGAATTGAGGTTTTCCGAGTGCGGGATCGCGATTTCGTCGTATTTCTGCAGAAGATACTGCGGTTCTCCGTCCATGTGATAGTAGAATGTGTCGTAAAGATAACCGTTTCTCTCTATCATTTTGCCGAGAACCGGTTTTTCAATTTTCAGGTTTTCCGCCGACAGAACGAATGAAAAACACAGCAGAAAAGAAATCAGAACTTTTTTCAAACAGAACATTTTATTCTCCAAAATCATTACAGTTTTTATTCCAGAGAGACGCGACGTGAAACGTCTCTGCAAACCAAAACATATTATTCTACTTAATTTTCTTTAAATTGCGAGATTTAAAATAATAACTTGAAAAAACATCAAATCAAAGCTATTAAACGGCAATTTTTGGGAGGTCTTTGTGATGGATAAGGCTTTTTTTAACTACGAAAATTTTAAGACAGACAAAATCCGCGGCGTAGACGCCAAGTTCGAGGCGCAGAAGATCGCGTTTTCCCCGCTTTCGTTCCAGGCAGTAAACGCGCTGCTCGAGCTCGGTGTAATGAAAATCATCGAGGATGCCGGCGATACAGGCATAACTCTCGCTGAAATATCCGAAAAATCGGGAATTTCGAAATACGGTCTTTCGGTCATCTGCGAAATGGCGCTCGGTATGGATGTCCTCAAACTTTCGGAGGATTCAACCCCTGAAAACGAGAAATTCGTTCTCGGAAAAATCGGCTGGATGCTCCTTGAAGACGACTTGACCCGCGTTAATTTCCGCTTCACGAACGACATCTGCTTCCAAGGCTCTTTTGATTTGGAAGAATCGATAAAAAACGGCAGACCGGAAGGGCTCAAAGTTTTCGGTGACCGGTGGGTAACGGTTTATGAGGCGCTTTCAACTCTTCCCGAAAAGGCAAAAAAAAGCTGGTTCGAATTCGACCACTACTATTCCGATATCGCGTTTCCCGAAGCGCTCCCGATAGTTTTTGCCGACAGCCCTGAAACGATAGTCGATATCGGCGGAAACACGGCGAAATGGTCGCTTGCGTGCTGCAGTTACGACAAAACGGTGAAAATGACGATCGTCGATCTTCCGGGACAGACGAAAGTCGCTGCCGAAAACGCGAAAAAGGCTGGTTTTGCCGACAGGATCTCTTTCTGCGAGGGGAACATCCTGCGTGAATCGACAAAACTGCCTGAAAATCCCGACGCTTTCTGGATGAGCCAGTTCCTTGACTGTTTTTCGCTCCACCAGATCACGAAAATCATGAAAAAAGTCCACGAGGCGGCTGGTGTCAAGACGAAAGTTTACGTCCTTGAGCCGCTCTGGGACTGTCAGCGCTTCAACGCGGCGGCATATTCGCTCCAGGCGACATCGCTTTATTTCACCTGCATCGCTAACGGAAACAGCAAGATGTACCGCTTCAAAGAGCTCTGCGACGCGATCTGCGAAGGTGGCTTCAGGCTTGACTGCGCGCATCATAACTTGGGTTCAAACTCTTATTCATTGCTTGTTTTTAAGAAAATATGAGCGGAATTTTTGTTTCAAAACCGGTGATATGGGCACCCGGACTAGAGGGTAACTCCGAAAGATGGAAAAAATGGCTGAAAGGCGAAGAGACGATCGAAAAATCAGTTTCCGCGCCGAAACTTGAATACACCGATCCTCTTTTCAGGCGCAGGCTGAGCCAGATTTCCAGGATGACGGTCCATGTTGTCCACGAACTTCTTGAAAAAGAGGGTTTTGACAAAGGGACAAAGCTTGTTTTTGTCTCGCTCCGTGGGGAGATCGCCCGCGAATTTTCGATAAACAAAGGGATAATCATTGAAAATATGATCCTGCCGGCCGGATTTTCGCTTTCAGTCTTCAATACTCCCATAGCCCTTGCAACGATCGCTTTGGGGCTCACGGGCGGCTATTCGGCGGTCTATCCGTCAAAGGGTGATTTTTCATCGGCTTTAAAAAATGCTCTCGCTCCGGTTTTATGCGGAGATGAAGAAAAAATCATCCTTGTCTATGCCGACGAGCTTGTTCCCGAATGTTACGGTGTTGATTCGACTCCGCTTGCATTTGCGGCGGTCGTAAGTGCTGAAAAAACGGAAAATAAATTTGAACTTGCTGATATTATTGACGAAAAGTTGCCTGTAGACTTTCTGAAGGCTCTTTTGAAGAGGTGCGAAAGCGATGTTTAAGATACCCGAAAATCTGCCCAAAATCAGGAATATATTTTTCTACTGCTACCATTCGTTAGGCAAGATCGCGGCGATACTTTACATCGTTTTCGGCTCTATGGTCATAGGTTTTATCATTTTCCCTTTCATCAGGCTTTTTTCGAAAGACAGGAACGACTTCATGAAAAAGGCGCGCGGATATGTCTCCAATGTTTTCAAGCGCTTCATGTTTATGCTCCGGATAACGGGTATCGCCAGAATGAGAGTGCCCGAAATGGAAAAGTTGCGCAACATGAAAGGGAAGGTTATCGTCGCGAACCACCCGTCGCTCCTTGATTTTGTCTGTATGACAGCCCTGGTTCCGAACGCAAACTGCATCGTCCGCGCCAATCTCACGAAAACGCCCTATGTCGGAATAATCAGCCAGATCTACATCACCAACGACGAGAATTACGACGATTTGTTCGAGACGTGCAAAGAAGACCTGGACAACGGCAACAATGTCCTGATTTTTCCTGAAGGGACCCGCACTCCGCGCTTCAAAAGGAATATTTACCAGAAAGGTGCCGCGCGTATCGCCCTTCACGCGAAATGCGACATTCTCCCTGTTTTTATCGGCGGATGCGACAAATACGGCCTCGGCAAGCACGATCCTCTTTTTTCCTACAATCCTGTCGAAGAGTATTTTTACGATTTTCAGCTTCTTCCGGAAATAAAAAGTTCCGACTACGAAGGAATGCCTTCACCCGCAGCGGCAAAGCGCATCACCGACAAAATCGAGGAGGAGATCCTTGCCGCCGATGCCGGATACAGAAAGAACAACACTGAGTGCAGAACTTTCAATAACGTGTGATTTTCAGCTCAGGCAGAGCTTCCTTCAGAATTTCGCGGCACTCTTTCACGAATTTTACTTCGATCCCGTCTTTGATTTCATCTGGAATTTCGCTGTAATCGCCGCGGTTTTCTTCCGGAATGAAAAGTTTTGTGATCCCGGCCTGTTTCGCAGCCATGACTTTGGCTTTGAGACCGCCTATTTTGGTGATTTTTCCTTTGAGCGAGACTTCGCCGGTCATGGCGATTTTCGGCTGCACCGGAATTCCGGACATCAGTGACGCTATTGCAAGCGAGATCGCGCCGCCTGCCGACGGGCCGTCTTTCGGTGTCGCGCCGTCGGGGAAGTGGATATGGATAGTCTGCCTGTCCCATATCTTGTCGTCAACGATTTTATTTTCCGAGAAGAGCGAACGGACGTAACTTGCCGCGATCTTTACAGATTCTTTCATTACATCGCCCAAGCTTCCGGTGACTTCGAACCCGCCTTTTCCGGGATATTTTATCGCTTCGACCTGAAGCACCGTTCCGCCGTAGGGAGTCCAGGCAAGGCCGTTGACGACGCCGATCTCGGGTTCTTTGCTTATTGCGTCTTCGGAATACTTCTCGACTCCGAGATATTTGCCGAGATTTTCTTCGGTTATTGTTGCTTCGGTCTCTTTTCCTTCAGCTTTGGCGAGAGCCGTTTTTCTGCAGATGGATGCGATCTTTCTTTCAAGTTCACGAACACCTGCTTCGCAAGTGTAAGATTTTATCAGTAAATCCAATGCTTTGTCTGTAAAATCAAGATTGGTGTCTTCTATTCCGTTGAGTTTTTTCTCTTTCGGAATGAGGTGCTTTTTCGCGATATTTTTCTTCTCGAAAGTGGTGTAACCGTCGATGTCGATGACTTCCATCCTGTCTTTCAGGGCGACCGGAATTTTGTTCTTGTCGTTTGCCGTCGCGACAAAAAGAACATTGCTTAGATCAAATTCGAGATCAAGGAAGTGGTCGGTGAAAGTCTTGTTCTGCTCGGGATCCAAAACTTCAAGCAGGGCAGAGGAGGGGTCTCCTTTGTAATCGGCGCCGAGTTTATCGATCTCATCCAGTAAAAAGAGCGGGTTATTGACTTTGACCTTTTGAAGCGAAAGGATGATCTTTCCCGGCATTGCCGCCAAATATGTGCGTCTGTGACCGCGGATCTCGGCTTCGTCCCTGACTCCGCCCAGAGAGTGGCGGACGAATTTTCTGCCCGTTGCAGCAGCCAGAGATGACGCGATGCTTGTTTTTCCCACTCCGGGAGGGCCTGCGAGGCAGATTATAGGAGCCTTGAGGTTGCCTGAAAGTTTGAGAACGGCTAAATATTCAAGGATCCTTTCCTTGACTTCGGTAAGGCCGTAGTGGTCGTCGTCGAGCTGCTTTCTGGCACGGTCGATATCGATTTCTGTCTTTGTCGATTCTTCCCACGGAAGCGATTGTATTGTTTCGATATAGTTTCTGATGACTTCCTGCTCGGGAGTGAACGGCGGGATGCGGGCGGCTTTCGTCATTTCGTTTTTCAGGCGTTCCTTGACATAGGCCGGCGCTTTGAACGAATTGAGGTCGAAATTTATGCTTTTGTTCGGGTCAGCGTTTCCCTGCTCGCCCTCCTGATAGTTGTCGGCGTTCAGTTCTTCGTTGAGGACACGGATCTTTTCACGTAGGAACTGCTCGCGCTGGCTTCTTTCAAAGCGGTCGCGGACTTCGTCGTCGATTTCGTTTTCAAGATGGACGATGTTTGTTTCGGCGACCAGAATTTTTACGAGCTTGAAAATCCTTTTGTCGAGATCGTCCTCTTCAAAAACTTTGCGGAAACCTTCGGGATCGATGGACTGGTCAAGCGAAGCCGCGCAGCAGTCGACAAAATCCTCCAGATTTTCTTCCGCGATTATCTGCTCTCCCTTTTCATGCGGAAATCCGGCTAAATCGAAGTATCTTCTGAGTGAGTCTTCAAGGATCCTTCTTGCGACGACCGGATTTTTGTTTTCAGGATAGGTCGTTTTGAATTCCTTAACTTTCACCGTGAAAAGGTGAGTGCGCGGATTGCGCTCGTATGAGTGGAAAAGAACGCGTTTCGCTCCGGCAAGAACGACTTTGTATTTACCTTCACCGGCTTCTTCGATATGGATGACGTCGCACAGTGTCGCGACAGGAAGAAAAACGCTTTTTTCGGGGTCGTCGGGAAGTTTTTCGAACGCCGCGACCACGACCTGTTCCTCTTTTGCGAAAGCTTTGCTGAAAACCTCGTATTCATGCGGGTCGTCGACTGAAATCGTGAACGAATAATAGGGGAATATTACGGTGTCGTTGTAGAGGAATAGGGGAAAACTATTTTTGGAAATCATTAAAATTATGCTCCTTTGCCGAGATTTTTGTTTTCAGAATGTTCGGATCTGTATTTTATCAGCGGTTTTCCGTCCGATTCGATGACTTCGGGCGTGATGACTATCTCTTTGATTTTTTCTTTTTCTTCGGGAGCGCTGTACATGATATCGAGCATCGCCGTTTCGAGGATCCGTCTCAGACCTCTCGCCCCTGTTTTGAGAAGCTCCGTCTTTCTGACGATCGCGTCAAGAGCCCCGTTCGAAAAGGAAAGAGCGATGCCGTCGAGTCTGAAAAGCTCCTTATACTGCGAGACAAGCGCGTCTTTCGGCTCGATAAGGATCCTGCGCAGTTCAGCGGAGGAAAGCTCTTCAAGGTAAGCGGTAACCGGAAGTCTGCCGATAAGCTCCGGGATCAGGCCGAAACGGAGAAGGTCGACCGGCTGGATCTCTGACAAAATGCGGCTTTCGTCGATTTTCGTGCCGAGCTGTGCCCCGAACCCTACTTTCTTTTTGCCGATCCTGCGTGCGATGATAGTGTCGATGCCTTCAAACGCGCCGCCGACAATGAAAAGGATGTTTGAAGTGTCGATCTTGATGTATTCCTGCTGCGGATGTTTTCTTCCGCCGGTCGGAGGAACGTTTGCGATAGTCCCTTCGACGATTTTGAGAAGCGCCTGCTGGACTCCTTCGCCGCTGACATCGCGTGTGATCGAGCGGTTTTCCGACTTTCTCGCGATTTTGTCGATTTCGTCGATGTAGATTATGCCGCGCTCGGCTTTCGCAATGTCATAATTCGCCGCCTGGATCAGGGAAAGCAGGACGTTTTCGACATCCTCGCCGACATATCCCGCCTCGGTGAGTGTCGTAGCGTCTGCGATGGAGAAGGGGACGTCGAGGAATTTCGCGAGAGTGCGCGCAAGCAGGGTCTTTCCCGAACCTGTCGGTCCGAGAAGAAGGATGTTGCTCTTCTGGATATTCGTCTTTTCCTGCGAGTTCACCCGTTTGTAGTGGTTGTAAACCGCGACGGAAAGGACTTTTTTCGCGTAGTCCTGCCCGATCACGAACTGGTCGAGATGCGCCTTTATCTGCATCGGAGTCACTGAAACTGCGCGCGAAGGCTTGTTCTGGATCTTTCTGCTTTCCTGGTTTGCAGGCTGTTCCCCGAAGAGCATGGAACACATTCTGACGCATTCGCTGCAGATATGCGCGTTAAGTCCGTTTATTGTCATGCCGACTTCGCTCTGCGGCCTTCCGCAGAACGAGCAGCGGATCTCCTGTCTGTTTCTTGGTGCCATCTTTAAGCTCTTTTTGTATCCATTACTTTGTCAATAAGACCGTAAGCGACCGCTTCGTCGGCAGACATGAAGAAATCGCGTTCCATATCGGCGCGCAGGGTCTCGATGTCCTTGCCGGTGTGTTTGTGGAGGATCTGAAGAAGGCGGTCTTTGATGAAGAGTATCTCTTTCGCATGGATTTCGATGTCCGTCGCCTGACCGCGGAATCCGCCGAGAGGCTGGTGGATCATGATACGTGCGTTAGGAAGCGCAAATCTCCTTCCTTCCTCTCCGCTTGCCAGGATCACTGCAGCCATGCTTGCCGCCTGACCGACGCAGATCGTCGAGATCTTGGGTTTTATGTACTGCATCGTGTCGTAGATCGCAAGCCCTGCCGTAACGGAGCCGCCGGGGCTGTTGATATAGATCGAAATATCCTGCTCGCTGTCCTGACCTTCGAGAAGAAGAAGCTGCGCAACGACCGCGTTGGCCAGATCGTCAGTGATTTCATCGCCTATGAAGATGATGCGGTCTTTGAGAAGACGCGAATAGATGTCGTATGATCTTTCACCGCCGCCTTCCTTGTCGACGACTATCGGAACAAGCCCGGCTTTAGGTCTGATTGTTTTTTGCATTTTTGTCTCCCTGCAAAAATTAAAACTGCCTTATTTATCATTTTTTTATTTTTTTGCAACAGGTCCCGCGGAAATGCCTGGGTTTCATCTGGTTAAGAAGGCGACGGCGAACCCTGCAATCAGACCTATGGCATACGCAGCGATTTCCAATCCGGAAAGCAACGGAACTTCTCCCGGCTTAAACTTGCCGCTCGTGATGCGCAGATGGTAACGCAGAGCCGGAAACAGAACGGCAAGCGGTAAAAGCATGGCGCTTCCCGGAAAGAATGCGCATACCGGAGCCGCAATGATTCCGGCGAGTTTGCTTCCCCATTCCAAGATATCACTCTTTTTGCTTTCAACAGGCCTGAAAGTCTCCTGCACAGAGTGGATCATGGTCGAGAGAACAGCAAGATTCAGGCATGTCAGCGCAATCAAAGCCGCAGGAGCGAAATCGAGGAAAGTCGTAGAGCAGCTAACCGCCGCAGAGAGCACAAAAAGCGCGATAAAATGCGCCTTGCCCGGAGAAAAAAGTTTCGGGAACAGCCTTCCGACATGATAAGCCATCGGAAACAGAAGAAAAACCGCCGGATTCCAGCCGCATCTCGCAGCTCTCATGACAAAGCCGAATTCAAGCATCCCGCTTAAAAAATTAAATAAATACAACATGTTAAACCTCCTTGTCTTGTCTTTATCGATATTGTTTTGCCGATACCGGGTGGTATAGGATTTTATCTTCTTTACGCCTAGAGACCGACGGCGAGAATCCCAGATACTTGATTTCATTGGTATTCTCATACGGAATCATCCGGCGGTTGTCTTCGCAATCGATAAGTTCGTCACCGATTCTCAAAGTGTATGCTGCAGGAATAGGATTCATGACTTCTAACGCAAACTGTTTCATTTCCTCTTTGGCTTTTTCACATATCAACTGATGGTTTTCTGTCTCGTATTTCAGTTTTTCCTGCTTTTCAAGCTCTATCAGATCATTGGGGGTTACTTTGTTGAACCATCCGTCTTCGCGGTGAATAACGCGGCTGTCAACTTCATGGCTGAAGATCTCGGGTTCCGGAAGTTCTATGCTGAAACTGTTCCGGCCGTGTCCTGTCAGCCTCATTTTGCTGAGGTCGAAGCCGCATGTGATACGGCCGTTGAGCATGACGGTCATTTTTTTGGTAGAAGCCCAGAAGCGAAGCACCGGTTCATTGTGTTCCATGGCGGCATCGGTCAGATAGGAATGTTCGGAAACTATCAACTTGCGGACAGAAAGAAAACGGTCTCTTATCATGCTGCAGGTTATGTTTATCCTGTCTTTCTTTTTCAGGAAATTCGAAACAGGAGAGTCTGTCAGGAATTCATGAGTCGATTTTTTTAAGGCATTGAACTTGCAGACCAAAAAATTATATATTTTTTTCAGCGCACTAATTACAGTAAGAACAGTGACCGCCAACACAATTCCGGTAAGGACATAGAGAATTATTTCGGGATTGTTCATAAGTTTGTCCATAATTTCAGTCATTTTAAAACCTCCAAAAAATTAAAAATCAACCAATCACACCTACTTAAAGTTCCGCTCTTCCGGTTTTTCCGGAAATTTTTTCATTTTCCGTTATTTTTTTAGGTTTTTGTTCTCCCTGGACGAATGAGACAGAGTAAGGAGTGAATTTGGCCACAACAGAAGTTATCATCTCTTTGAATTCATTAGTCGCCCTTTCTGAATTTTCAGCTATTTCGGCTTTTTCTGTTTTTTCCTTGTTTTTATTGATGAGTTTCAGAGCATCATTCGGCTTGATATTGTTCCACCAGCCGTTTTTCTCGTATACCACCCTGATGTTTTCAGGATCCACCTCATGGCTTATGACCTTGATTCCAGGAATGTAGACAACTACCGTCTTTGTTTCGTCATTAAGATCGACTTCAACCTCTTCAGCGTCAAAACCGAGTTTCAGCTCTCCCTGATACACAAGCACGAGTTTTTTGGTTGAAAAGAGAAACGTGTCTTCAAACTGCAGTTCCGGTGTCGTGTATCTGCGGTCCACGAGGGAGATTTCGCCCAAGCCGTTTATTTTATCTTCCAGGAAAGTGCTGTCCACCTTGGTTTCGAACACTCTGCTGCAGAATTTTATGTTCGCAATACAGAAGACAATGAGAATTATTGTTGCCGCGGGCATCAGAACGGATTTTAATTTTTGCATGATTTACCTCCTTAAATTAAAACATAGACAGCATGCCGTTTCCTTCACGGACGAATTCTATGGTGTATCCGCCGTTGCCCTGTCTGAGGACTTCATTTGACGAACTTTCGCGGACATCGGCACGGAGAACTTTGGAAAAATGTCTTTTGAATGTGTATTTTAAGTTTTCAGCAGCTTTGTCGTCGAAATCCCTGAAATGCTTTTTTTCATAGAGATTCTTTTGTTCCGAAGCTGTCTTGAAAAAGATCGTCATATCAAGTTTGTTCCACAGTCCGTTGCTCCACTCGTAAATTTCGACGTCGTTTATTTCGTGGCTCAGTATTTTCGATTTCGGATACTTGACGACGATATGGTTTCCGCGTGTTTCGATTTTAACTTTTTTGAGATTGTAGCCCAGCTTGATCCTGCCGCGGTATACAGCCTTGAACTTTTTTTCGGACGATATTTTGAATTTCGGGACAAAAGGAAAATCGGCAACAAACGAATCTTGGTTTTCGTATTGAACGGTATTTCTGTATTCATGATTTATGGAAGCGAGCTCCCTGATTGTTCTGACTTCGTTCGTGAGAAGCGACGAGGTTTCGTTTTTTCTGTATTCTGTCTTTTCTGAATCGCCGCACGAAACAAATCCGGCAAGAACAAAAACTATTGCAAAAGCTCCCAACAATTTACGCATGATATGACCTCCAAAAAACGTTAAAAATCCAAACCTCATCTATTTAAAGCGCCGCGATCCGGATTTTTCCGGAAAAAACGGCGGTTTTTTTTATGCCGGGTACATATATTCGTCATCGCAGGACTCATCGCAGGTTTCGTCCTCGTCATATTCTGCCTGATCATATAAAGTCTGTCCGGCATATCCGGGTCTTTGGTATTCTGGCTGCTGGTATCCGGACTGATAATATCCGTGCCTGAAATATTCCGGCTGCGGGTGTCCGGATTCTTCCGGACGATAGAGTTCCGATGCTGGAACATAGGTATAGGTAAATTTCCTGTTGTTCGCCGATGCGCGGAGCACACCTTTAAGCCTGATCTTGTATGCGACAGGAAGAGCATCCAGAGTCATCCTGACTGAATCGACAGCTTTCCGGCATGCTTTCTTGAAAAGAGAATCAAGGATTCCGGCTTCGTATTCCGCTTTTTTCTCTAGCATGAGTTTGTTGCGGTCAGCCTCCGTTATCTTATTGAAATATCCGTCTTCGCTGCTGAGGATCTGCGTATTGTTTATAACATGGCTGAACAACTCTGGATCCGGCAGTTCTATTGAAAATGTATTGAGCCCTTCTTCGCGGATCATCATTTTCTCAAGATTCAGTCCGTATTTTATGGAGCCATGATACATGACTTTCATGCTCTTGCACGAGTTGAAAAACCAAAGAACCTCTTTTTTGTCCTCGAAATCGCCGCTGTTGAGATAGGAATGTTCCTCGACGATCTTGCTGTTATGCGACATAATACGATTTTTTACATTCGAAACGGACACTTTCGGCTCGACTCTCTTCTTGACGAGAGCCGGAGGATTGTTTCTTTTTTCCTGAACGGCGGGTTTCGCACTCTTTGCCGGATAGTCGTTGTCAGGGGAATTTTGCTGAAAACCGGTTTTTTCATAATTGCAAAAATCCCTGAGAGTCTCTGAAAGAGGGGATTTTTTGAACGCGGCAAGCATCCCTATGAGAACTATCAGAAGGACTATTGCTATAATTACAAGAACTGTCAGAATCGTGACCGCGTTCATTTCAAAACCTCCTGAAAAATGTTATCGGCGTCAGCCCTACACTCATTAAAAGCATCAGAGACCGGTTTTTTCCGGAATTCTTTTTCTGAACTTCAAAAATTTAACCAAAGCGATGATCAGCAGAACTATTAACATCGTTTTCACCTTCTGAATGAGTTGATAAAACCGAGGACATCCACCTTGTTGCGTATAAAATCGAGCACGGCCATGGTTCCGATAAGGATTCCGCCGACAGAGTGCCCGAGAAGCATCAGGATAAGAGCAGCTGCTGCGAGAAGAGCGACAGGAAGAACGTTTTCGGCCATGAATGTCGGTTCGCCGCAGGAATCGAAAAGAGACTTCGGAAGCAGGAGGCGGAATTTTCTGAGCCTTGCCGAAATCAGAAGCATGGCGGCAAACACAAGCGCCGTGAAAAGTCCTGTAACGAATGTCATTACGACCAGACACACTATCGCGTCGGCCGTTCTGTATTTCATAAGTCTTGCTTCGTGTGCTGTTCTTACGTTTGTCATCTCAAACCTCCAAAAAAGTTAAAAAAACATCAAACCCATATCTTAAAAGCGTCCTTCGCTCGTTTTTTCCGAAAATTTACGCATTTTTTTTATATTTTTTTCACAACCTGCCGCCTGAAGCGCAAGTTTCATGTATTCACAGTCGTCTGAAGGGTTGAAAACAAGCAGAAATCCGCTGCTGTGACAGAACAGGGGATTCCCGGGATGCGCTTTTGTAAAATCGATCTCTTTTCCGAAACCGGTTTTGAAGAGAGTCCGCGTGTCGCTTCCGTCGCTGTTCCAGCCGTAGACGACCTCTATCCGGTCTTTGTCTATATATTTTTTGCTTGCCGCATTGTATGCATTTATCGAAAATCCCGCTTGAAAAGGCGACTTTTCGCAGATGAGCACCCTCATTTTATCTTCTATTATTTCAATGCGTATGTTCGTTTCCAGCCATTTTTCAGCTTTTTCTGTTTCCCGGATCTCCGCAAGTCTCGTCCTGAAACCGGCAGCCAACTGATTTGCTACGGTAAGGGGGATTTTCTCAAAAAGTCCGGTCAAAATGTTCTCCGGTCCTATCCATCCGCTCGATCTGCCGAATTTCTTCTCGGCAGCCGCTATTCCGAAGTTGTCCTGAATCCTCACACGTTCCGCCAGCGGAGCGAATTTTTCATCTGTAAGGACCCACGGAGCGAACGTTTTTGCGATAAGGGTGAATGTGCAGTCAACGTTCTTCGAGATTCTGAACTGGTGGTGATCAAAGCAGCGGATACCGTCGAACTTCATTCCGCAGTCAAGAACAAAATCGTTCTCCGTAGCCTCGTTCACCCTTTTCGCATCTCTGATTATTTCTGTAAATTCCATGTCAGGTTTTGAAGCGATAAGAAGTCCGCATGCCCACATTTCATCAGCGTGAGCTTTGAGACCGTGTACGAAAATTCTGCTATGAGTCATATCTTCCTCCGTCGAAAATCAACCATTCACACCTATATAAAGCAGCGGATTCCCCGTTTTTCTCAAAATTCGGAAATTTTTTTTGAAAAAAAACGAGAACCTCATTTGTTCGCCCTTCGTTTTGCGACTTCGCGCGTTTTTCCCTTTGTGAAATAATCGAGATCCTCGAGATAACCCGATACCCTGCGGATCCTTTTTATGTTCTTCGAACCGCATTCCGGGCAGTCGTCGAAAGTTCCTTTGCGGCCGCAGTCGTTGCAGATATCCAGCGGGAAATTGAGTCCGAAATAGGAAACGCCCTGAGCTGTGGCGTAGCACACCATATCGGCAAGAGCTTCAATATTCCCCATCGGAGCTTCCTTGAACTCGACATAGGAAATGCTGCCGCCGTTGCAGAGGAGATGGAATTTTCCTTCAAGACGCAGTTTATCGTAGAGGGAAAGATCGGAATCGACCTCGGCATGGAAAGAGTTGGTGTAGAACTCTTTTTCAAGCGCAGGATGGCTGAAGCGGGCTTTGTCCGCCTCGGCGAAGCGTCCCGAGATCATCTCGCCCGGAGTTGCAAGAAGCGAGAAGTTCATGCCGGTTTCCGCACGGAAATCATCCGCCGCCTTTCTGAGTTTTCTGACGATCTCATAACCTAGATCAGCGGCATTTTCCGAAAGATGAAGTTTCTCGCCTGTCAGGATCTCGACAGTTTCCGATATACCGATAAAACCGATCGAAAGCGTTCTCTGCTTTATAAGCTCGTCAATGTTTCCGACACCGTTCCAGAGATGGTTTTCAAACACAAAACCGAGCTTTTTCGTCTCTTTGAGTTTTTCAGCCCGAGCAAGAAGAATTTTCTTGCAGATCAAAGTTTTCTCTTCGAGCTTTTTCATAAAATCGTCAACCGACGATGCCTGAAGCGCGATTCGCGGAAGATTTATCGAGACATACGCGATATTTCCGCGCCCGACAGTCCCTTCGGCTCCGTTTGAATTCTGGTAAACTCTCGTGCGGCATCCCATAATGCCGAGTTTTTCAGGAATGCAGCCTTTGTTCACAGCGCTGTCCATAAGCAGATAAGTCGGGACCATTCTGTTTGCCGTGCACTGCAGAGCCTGAAGGAAAAGATCGTGGTTCGGCGATGATTTTCCGGCATTTATGTCGTTTTTTACTTTAAAAATGATGTTGGGACGCTCGTGGATTATCGGCTGTTCCGAATAAGCCTTGATAATCGATCTGGTGATACACCTTCCCCACTCCGATGTCGCAAGTCCGAGATTCAGCGAAATATAGTAAGGTTCGCGGCAATATCTCGTGCGGGTCGTGTTCACCCAGTTCAGGAAAAGGGCCGCAAAATCAGCCATCGCTTCCTGATTAGCCTCGTTGAAAGCAACACCGAGTTTTTCAAGCGTATCCGCGATATCGCCGTCGAAGTTGGCGAAACCGATACCTCCCGTCTGGCATACTGCGAGAGACGTGATCAGCGATTTCAGCTTTTCAAAGACTTCAGCTATTCTTGCGAAATCGTTTCTGGAAGTGAACTTTTTCACATCAAGAATGTCAGTAAGCACCGGCGTGCAGCAGTTGTAAACATAACGGTAACCCTCGAGATCGTGCAGATGGATCGCCGCATCTCTGTGCAGCGCCGCATATTCAGGCGCGACAAGGTTGTCGAGAATGAAATCCTTCTCGTGTTTTACCGATTCCTCGTAAAGACCGCTTACGAAATTGTCTCTTGCTGCTGCATTGTCTCTCATTGGCATCTCCCTTACTAATGAAGTTTTATAAAACTCTGGTTGGTCGAACCGACGTATGCTTTCGTTGTAGTCCGCTTGTCCAACTGGAAATCCCCTACTTTAATGTAGTCGATATTATCCAGGATTTCCTTGGGGACATCTTCCAGACTGTAGCCTGTATAAACCGCGATATCGTAATCCTTTTCATGGAGTATGCGGACAAGAGTCAGAAGGCCTTCCGGCTGGAGCAGAGGCTCGCCGCCCGAGATCGTTATCCTGCGCAGAGGCGTATTTTCCTCTATGACCGAGACCAGTTCATCAACACTCATACTCTCTCCGTTTTCCGTATCCCATGTCCCGGCATTGTGACAACCGGGGCAGTGGCGGTCGCACCCCTGAAAAAACACGATGTTTCTCACTCCGGGACCGTCCGAGACTGATCCGCGGAAATCAAGATTATTGAGAAGAAGCATCTGTTCTTTACTAGTATCCATGCCGTTTCTACGCGCAAACTCCATACTTTTCTCCTGAGGCTTAAAGGTTAAAAATCTGGATATTTCCGAATTCTTCGGCAACTTCCTGCATTTGCCTGTACAGCGGCTTTTTCTCCGGCAGCAGATCTGAAACCATCTTCAGAACTTCTTCGGCCGACTTTCCGTCAGTTTCGATGAAATCTACCGGATATCCGCTTTGCGCCAGGAGATCGTAGAACTCGCTCTTCATTTCGAAATCTCTTCTGGTGTCGTTGTCGAACTCTTTCCCTTCGCCCTTGGTCATTATTCTGCGAAGGCATGACTCGAAAGATGCTCTGAGAACTATCACGCGGTCGGGGATCCTGATTTTTTCCTGCAGCAAAACGAGCATGTTCACGAGCATATCGAAGGTCTCACGATCTTTCGAATAAGCTGCAGCCAAAGTCGACCAGATCGATCTATCGAAAATTATGAATTGTTCGTGGAGTTCCCTGATCTCACGGACCGAAGCGACCAATCCGCTCAAGTAAAACAGAGGGCTTACCAAAGCTTCGCTGTGGTCGAAGATGTAATGTTTGAGCTCTTTGGCTTCCATAAAGATATCGGGAACACAGTAAGTCGTGCAGATATCACCACGGCTGTTCCTAAGACTGTTGATCAAAGTGCTCTTACCGACTCCGTTAAGACCTTCGATCGCATAAACTGTTTTGCCGTCTTCGATCCTGTTAGTAAGCAACGGCATTTTTCTTTCGACAAACGAGCCTGAGCGGCCAGCAACAACACCATCATCTCTTTTCATGAGCTTCTCCGACAAAGTTAATAAACAAACCCTTACGCTTAGCACTGCGTTCCGCGGCTTATCCTTTATGGACGCACGCAGAACTGCTGCGAAAGCGCATCACCTTCGGCAACAGGCAGAAACTGCGCAGTTCTCCTCCTGCGAAGGCGAAAAACTTCTCCGGCCGGATTCTTCTTCCTTTACAGCAGGAAGCACCGGACCTGGACTATGTGGTTACTTGGTAGATTCTCCCTCTACCGCGAATTCATTCTTCAGAAACATTCCTTGTTTCCACAGAGTTACTAAAGTTGTCGATTTCTTAGAATTTTTGATGATGTTCGTGAAACTTTGTGATCCCTTTAATGATTTGTAATAAAATAAACTTTCCAATGATTTTTTCGAAACGCTTGTAATGCCTCTTACCTCTCTGGCCACCTCCTCTATAAATGTTTTAGCTATGGTTCCGAGCCTCATCGAGCCGCAGCAGTTATCCTGCAAACTCTTAGAGACAAGACTGAACCGTCTCACTTTTATGTCGTATGTAATAATCATGGGCGGCACCCTACATAAATCCGGAAAAATGTCAAGCAATTTTTTTGGAATTTAAAAAAAAGTTAATAACCGATCGTAATTATTGGATTTTTTAACAAACAATATTTAAATATTTTTCGTATTTTCAGAGTTGGATTTTGTGGATTTATGCCGACGGCGTTATGAATTTCACTCTGCGACAACACTACCAGATTCGGTGGTACTACCGGGAACGTGTTTGTTTGATTTAAGACTTAGAAACAGATGTTTTTTTCTGCTTAGAAACACGAGTGCGAGCCTTGCAAGCAGGTTTTGAATATTTTTTGATCAGGACTGCTTGCATATGATCGTATTCCTCGTTGCTTATACAGCCGTCATGCCACATCCTGGATATACGGTACATCTCGCTGGAGAATGTTTTTAGTGAACCGGAATCCAATTTCTCCGCGCCTGCCAGGGTGTTCATCCCGCAAAAAACAAGGTATTCGGACAGGTTCATGCTGTAAGCAAACGCCTTTTTTGAAATAGCCTCAAACTGCTCTTCTGTCATCGTTACACCAATTCTTTTGATCTCGTTCATTGTCACACCTCCTAATAATAATGATATCAACGATTAGATTTAAATATTCACATAACTGACCTTGTCAAGTGGTACATGGAAGTCTTTTCGTTTGTTGTCGTTGTAAGAGTTTTTTCTTCGTTAAGCAGTGGTAACGCTATCACCCAAAACAGATGTCTATTTTAATTTTCGGTTTGACGAAAAAATTTTTTTTTAAATCCGCCTTGACTTTGCGAAAAAAGTCAATAGAAAATATCTCAACTTTGCTACAGGAGAGATCGGATTTTGGCGAAGCACAAAAAACGATTAACAAAAACACATACAATTCAGCAAACAAAAACACCTGTCTGTCGGGTTGGGCAAAACAGATAGGAAAAATAATTTTAAGAGGTGACTATCATGAGCGAAAATTTGAGACTGGAACGAATCAGAGTAAACAAACTCTTTAACCGCTTTAACTACGACATTGACCTTAACAACGGATTTGATGTCGGCATTTTAATTGCACCAAACGGATGCGGAAAAACGACAATATTCAATTTGATTGAGTTTATATTTAGCCCCTCACTTCAGGGATACCGCGATATCGTAAATGTGCCGTTTGACTTTTGCGAATGCACACTCTCTAACGGGAACGTTGTGAAACTAACAAGAACAACATCCACGTATGAAGAGCCTACGCAGAAAAAAGATCCTAAGGCTATGCTGAAGCGCGAAATATCGCAAAATGAGAACTTTACAATGAATAAGATTTTAGGAAATCGACCAGAAGAAAATGTACAATTGGATCTCTCTGCCGATGTATCGGGACATCCAACCAAGCCTATACACATCACATCAATTTTTTCACAGTCAATTACTTGTTTAATCAGCGAAGACCCCTCTATTATTAACCAGGATTTGGGGTTTCTTTCTGATTATTATGAACCACCAAGAGAACTTCATCGGAATCTGATACGATTCATGATAATCATAAAAAACGCTTTGCAAGAGTGGAATAGTAATTTGAACATCAATTATATTCGTGCAGATCGCTGTTATCGCTCGCGTGGATCAATAAATTATTTCGGGGAACATCATCCGTTGTCTGATATTCGGAGCAGCATTTTAGGACTCTATAAAAAAACAACAAAAAAATACTACGATACCCTGCGAAAAATGAAGGACGACCTTCCCCAAATGTATCTCACTATGGAGGAGAAAGATGCGATTAGTTTCCCAACGTTTCAAGAGCGTTGGGATAAATATTTGTCAGACATTAAGAAGTACTGCGAAATAGGTATTCTTCCGCAGCAAAACAAACAGAATATTCTTAAGGATGAAGAGGCGTTTAACAAGAAAAAAGCGTTTTTTAAAGTGGATGAAGAGGCGTTTAACAAGAAAAAGGCGTTTCTTACAGTTTATCTTGAAGCATTTGCGAGAAAAGAAACTCTTGAGCCCTTGGAAGAATTCTATAGCCGCCTCAAACTTTTTGCAGACATTCTGAATTATAGAAACCGCGTCACTCGCAAAGTGGTTAAATATGATTTTGATGATACTCTTAATGGACCTGGGAAGGGTATCGTTTTTGAAGTTGACGGCAAGGAACTTCCTTTAGAGTGTTTATCTTCCGGTGAAAAGAACGACCTTATCATGTTTTATCACTTGATATTCAATTCATATGTTCCCGAAAAGAAAGCCAATAATCCCGAAAAGAAAATTGATCTTGTTTTGGTGGATGAACCGGAAATTTCACTACATATTTCGTGGCAGCGTAAATACCTCGATCACTTACTCGAAATTTGTAAAATAAACAAGCTTCAGGCATTCGTAGCTACGCACTCTCCTAATATTATAAATGGGCATATTGAAATGTATGTAAAAAAAGGGGGCACCAATGAGACAACCAGAAATTAACCCCCAATTAGATGAAAGAATACAAGAAATTATCGTTGAAGCATCAATGTTAAGTGAAGTTGACCCAGATCAACAAACAATATTGCTTGTTGAAGGTGCGACTGATACACACTTTATAACAGGTCTATCTAAGCAGCAGTCTATAGAAGTTCGTTTGAAAGATGAATGTATTGTACCGGTGAGCCAAACTAAAACTGTAAAACACTGCAAACTGGCAATTATCGGCATACTTTATGGATTGTATTTTCAACTTATCGACTATCCAAACTGGAAAGTATTCGGTATGATTGATAAGGACTTTGATGATGATGACGATGACTGTAAAAAAACAATAAAAGATCAATTGTTTATTATGGACACTCACGATATCGAAACATTGATGCTGTGGTCAACAAAAGAAAATCGCACAGAACTTCTGCAAAAAATCGAAGGCTGTGAGACAATTAAAGATGCAGATGTAAACAACGCTTTATTTATGGCTTATCAGTTGGGCACAATACGAAAATTGTTACATAATAAAAAAATCTCAGACAAATCTTCAAACAAGTCAGATCAAAAACAAATACTATACGAAGACGAGCAAGAAGATTACTTGAATGACTTACCAGACAATATTTCAGGCTATTCCTACTTATATGATTGCGACCCGGATGTTTCCTCAAACAGGTCTGGTAAAAAGCGAATATCATATGATAAAGACAACTCCTCATCTAAGTTAAGTAGTAAAAAGCAAAAAGCATTTAGTCCAATTAATAACATAGAAGTATACCCAAAGATTTTTCCATCATCAGATCTACGAATCTCGCTGAATGGCTTGATTTCATATCTTTATAAAAATAAAAACACTAGGGAAAGTATATTTAAACAGTTGTCTCGCGACCAATCAATAAAAAACTATCTGGTTAAAGAAAAAGAAGAAGACATAAAATGGAAGTCTGGAATAGGTTCGTTTAAGGTTGACAAAACTAAAGAGTTGTGGAATGTAGCAAACGGTCATGAGATTTTATCGATTCTGAGATATCTTAATGAGAAGGTTAACGAAAAATACGAACCCCAACATGAGTTAGACAGAGCGTTTGAAATAGCTTTAATTGACGCATACAACAATACCGACAATTTCAAGGACACCGAGATCTGCAAACGAATGGTTGCAGCGGGCATTGTTAAAGCATAATCAAGCGGTTCTAGAAAACTAATCTCCGAAAGTTCTTTATTTTCTATAAAATTTCCCCCAAAACACCCAATTCAGTGGTACTGTTACCACCAAGAATGATACAAAAGAGGTTTTTGCTTAATTATCTATTTAGTCTACGACCACTTTCGGGATCCTGTCGGAAAGTCTTGCTACGACTTCGTAGTTGATCGTGCCTGCAAGGGCTGCGACCTGCTCGGCGCGGATTATCTGGTCGCCCTGCTCGCCTATGAGAACGACTTCGTCCTCGGCTTTGACATCGGGAATGTCGGTGACATCGATCGTGGTAAGATTCATCGCGATCCTGCCGATGACGGGAGCGCGCTTTCCGTGGACGAGAACATAGCCCTGATTGGAAAGCTTTCTGTCGTAGCCGTCGCTATAACCAATCGGAATTATTGCGATTTTAGAATCACGCGTCATCTGGTGCGAGCAGCCGTATCCGACGAAATCGCCCGCTTTTATGGTTTTGACCTGTCCTATCACGGTTTTCCACGAAAGAACGGGGGTAAGGATGTGCTCAGGGCCGTGGCCGTGCTCGATTATGTAGCTGAGATAGGTCTCTTTCGACGGCCAGAGACCGTACTGCGCGATGCCGAGACGGACCATGTTGAAGTGAGTGTTGTTGTATATCGTAGCAGCCGCGCTCGATGCAAAGTGCATGTCAAAACCCGAAAATCCTGCCTCGCGGATGTAGGAGATCTCTCTTTTGAAGCGCTCTATCTGGAATCTCGCGTATGAGTGGTCGGTCGTGTCCTCGATATTTGCGAAGTGGCTGTAAACCGCTCTCAGCTTAACATTCGTGCACTTTTTGAGTTCTTCAAGAAATGCGATAAGCGCCTGACCGGCGATTCCCTGTCTGTTCGTTCCGGTTTCGATCTTGAGGTGGATGTTCACCGTTTTTCCGAGAGATTTCGCGATATCATCGTAATTATGGAGATATTCGGGATCGCAGCAGAGAACTTCGATATCGTTTTCGACCGCCGCTTTCGCCATTCTTTTGATGGTGGGTCCGACAACAACGATGCGCTGCGTGAAACCGTGCTTTCTGAGAGTCAGAGCCTCGTCGATGCTGTGGACGCAGAAGACCCTGATTCCGCACTCGTCCGCGAAATGGGCGATTTCGACCATTCCGTGACCGTAAGCGTTCGCCTTGATGACGACTGCGAGTTCAGTCCCGGCGTTAAGTCTCCCTTTAAAAAACTCGATGTTTTTTCTGTAAGCCGACCGTGAAATCTCGATCCAGCTTGAATAAAGAGCTTCACTCATAGTCTCTCCTGATAAAAAAAACGGGGTCTTGCGACCCCGCCGAAAAGTTATTCTTCGATATCCTCAAAAAGGATCCCTCTTCCCGGGAAGAAAGCGCTTTCGTCAAGCTGCTCCTCGATTCTGAGAAGCTGGTTGTATTTCGCGATTCTTTCGCTTCTGCAAAGGCTTCCCGTCTTGATCTGGCCTGCGTTTACAGCGACTGCAAGGTCTGCAATGAATGTATCTTCACTCTCGCCGCTTCTGTGGCTGATGACTGTCGAGTAACCTGCTCTGTGTGCAAGTTCGATCGTGTCAAGCGTTTCGGTGAGTGTTCCGATCTGGTTGAGTTTGATAAGGATTGCGTTTGCAACGCCTCTTTCAATGCCCTCGCCGAGTCTGTCAGCGTTCGTTACGAAAAGGTCGTCACCGACGATCTGGATCTTGTCGCCCAATTCTTCGGTCATCAACGCCCAGCCTTCCCAGTCGTCTTCTGCCATACCGTCTTCGATCGAGAAGATCGGGTATTTCGAAACGAGGTATTTGTAGTATTCGACCATTTCGACTCTGGTTTTTGATTTTGCGCCCGATTTTTTGAACTCGTAGATCTCTTTTTCGTTGTCGTAAAGTTCGGAAGCAGCAACGTCAAGTGCGAGAACGACATCTTTGCCGGGAACGTATCCAGCCTCCTCGATTGCAGCCATGATGACCTGAAGAGCCTCTTCGTCGTTGGCAAGGTTCGGAGCAAAACCGCCCTCGTCGCCTACGCCTGTAGCGAGTTTCATGCCTTTAAGGAGCTTTTTGAGTGAATGGAAAACTTCAGCGACCATTCTGAGACCTTCTTTGAAGCTGTCAGCGCCGACCGGCATAACCATGAATTCCTGGATGTCGACGGTATTGTCAGCGTGCTGTCCGCCGTTGAGGATGTTGCACATCGGAACCGGAAGGGTGTCGGATCTGAGTCCGCCGATGTATCTGTAAAGCGGAAGGTCGAGCGATTTAGCGGCTGCTCTTGCAACTGCCATCGAAACGCCGAGCATTGCGTTTGCACCGAGGTTCGTCTTGTTTTCGGTGTCGTCAAGGCCGATCATCGTCTCGTCGATCATTCTCTGGTCGAGAGCGTTCATACCGATGATTTCAGCAGCGATTTTCTCAATGTTTTCAACCGCTTTCGTTACGCCTTTGCCGAGGTATCTGTCTTTATCGCCGTCTCTGAGTTCAAGAGCCTCGTGAACACCGGTGCTTGCGCCGCTCGGAACTATCGCGGATGCGACAACGCCGTTTGCGAGCTCGACTTCGACTTCAACAGTAGGATTTCCTCTCGAATCAAGAACTTCTCTTCCTTTAACTCTGATAATTTCTGACATTTTTCATCTCCAAAAAAACAAGTTAATAAAAAACCGGCGGTGATACTACAACCTTTTAAGATTATAACAAGTATTTAAGGGAAAAAATGTGAGAAAAAATCTGCTGCTCTGCAAAACATAACAGAAAGTGTTATGAACTGTAGAGTGCTTGAAAAAAATCTGCAAAATTGCACGGAAAATAAGATAATTTTTTGAATTTTTGTGTATAATGCGGCGGATTTTGGCGGAGGAAAAGATGGATAAGCTGACAGAACTCACCGATACGATCAACGAATATATCGCTCTCGGCATCAACGAACAGCTTGATTACGACAAATTCTATCTTTATTCGATCATCACCCACTCCACGGCGATAGAAGGCTCGACTGTCACCGAAATCGAAAACCAGCTCCTCTTTGACGAGGGGATCAGCGCGAAAAAACCGATGGCGGAAATCCTTATGAACCTCGACCTCAAAGCCGCTTACGAGCAGAGTTTTGTCTATGCGAAGGAACATGCCGATTTTTCTCCCGAACTTTTGTGCAGCCTCGCCGCGATCGTGATGAAAAACACAGGCTCGGAATACAAAACCCTCGCCGGAGACTTCTCCTCTGCAAAAGGCGAACTCAGACTTTTGAACGTAAGTGCCGGACGCGGCGGAAAATCTTATCTCGCATGGCAGAAAGTGCCGGAAAAACTAAAGAATTTCTGCAACTGGCTCAATAACGAACGCAAAAAAATGACAACCGCCGATATGCAGGGAATCTACGAACTCAGTTTCGAAGCGCACTATCAGCTTGCGGCGATCCATCCGTGGGCTGACGGAAACGGCAGAATGAGCCGCCTCGTCATGAACATGATCCAGCGCGAAGCCGGCGTTATCCCCAGCATCGTCAAAAAAGAAAACCGCGCCGAATACATACAGGCTCTCGCTGACGCTCAGGATAGCGGCAATTCAAAAACCTTCATCGATTTCATGCTTCGCCTTCATATCGAAAACATCCGGCAGCAGATTGAGGAATTTAAGGGGTAAATAAGATAATTTTGAGAGGGAGAAGAAGATGATTGAGGAACAAAAGCAAGAAGAAAAAAAATCTGATGCATACTCCGATAATGATAAATTGTACGATGATTTTTGTCGTCAATTTCCTTTCGATGATTTGCAGAAAATGGATTTAAAAAAATATACCAGCATTAAATCAGATCCATCTTGGGAAAACTCATTTTGTTATTGGATTGAACATAAAACTAATGGGTT
>Ga0310690_10000515_pt1 | contig 80736 bp, 62 predicted proteins | sample AusTroGonzalo_MG_2_FD_207661 | JGI IMG/M metagenome (GOLD analysis project Ga0310690, IMG submission 207661) | Bovine rumen microbial communities from tropical cattle in Woodstock, Queensland, Australia - Gonzalo_04 (v2) (version 2) | ecosystem: Host-associated > Mammals > Digestive system >...
GATGAACCGAAAGTATATCACTTTCGACGAAGTGAATGGAAACTTCTGTAAGACAGACGAATACATCCGCAAGTTCAAACTCGCCAGCTGAGTCTGTTACAGTTGTTACAGTTAGTTTTACAGAGAGAGGGCGACCTTTTTAGTCGCCCTCGTTTTTTATTATAATTACCGAGTTGCAAAATTAAAAAAAACTCTTTTTCTCTTGTTTTTTCGAAAAAATTCATATATTTGCCTCGTTGAAACATATAAAACAGAATCTATTAATAACCTAAATCCTTACCGTTATGTTGTACCTAGACTCACCCGTCACTTTCAACGAGGTCACGTTTTATCGCGACTTTTCCGACGAGAAGCTGTTTTACTATCTTCCCAATGACGTATTGATTGGGAAAGACGCAGAATCGCTTCATTTCACCTCTTTCATTAATCAAGCCATTAAGAGCCAAAACTCGGAACAGGAAAAAGAAAAGGACAATTCGGATGCCGACGATATAGGCGGTTTTCTCGATTTGGAATCCGTTCTGGGTCCTAATCCAGATGATCTGGAGACGGCCATAACCGCACTGAAAGGATATGCCGGCCAGGATATCAGAGTTACTCCAGTTCCCTTTGAAGACGGTGAAGTGAATCTTGCCATTTTTGGCAAAAGTTCCAAAAACAAAGAGGAGTCCAAAAGCAAGGAGACGGATTTGATGGAGGTTGAAATAGTTGCAGCGGAGAAGCCTTGTTTGACCGGCAACCACCAAGCAGCTTTCAATTCAAAATTGAAAAGCTATTCGGCACAAGTCGTCGAAGACCTGCTCCGCAACACACCCCAAACCCAGATGGCCGTGTTTTACAAAATGGATTATCTGGGTGTCACCCCCGCTTACAACCTGGAAATCACCGTCGACTTTGAAGCGACAGAGAAATACTACAACAACAAAATCGACTTGGATTTCGACCTTGAAGAAAAGAGCAAGAACCTGAAGATTCTGGTTGATGCCGACATCGACTCCGTCATTCAAGACTTGGTGGACAAGGGTACCATCACCATCAAAGAAACCGACTATACAGAAGGCCACCGCTTCAACGAGGGCGTTACCAACCAAGTGGAACTAATCAAAACCCTGCTTGGCACCGAATTGTTCAATCCCACCATCATGCCGACATCACCCAATGCCATCCTTAAGGACACCATTCATTCGGCTGGAGACAACAAAGACGGTAAAGACCAAGGAAAGAGCGGAGAGGGCAAGGATGCAAAAGACGGCAAGGATGCAAAGGGACAAGGAAAGGCCGAAAACGGCAATGGCGAGAAGGACGGCGGCTCCATTCCCGACAAGAAAAATGATGCTATTCCTGCGGGGAGTAAAAAACCCGGCAAGAGCAACCCTGACGCTAGTGACAGTGCAACTCCTGAGACTCCTAAGAGTGAGAATCCTAAGGCCACGGCTCCTAAGGGTGAAAATCCTGATGGCGAAACCTCTGCTGGTGAGAATCCCACTGGCAACAACCCCGTTGGCAACAATCCTGCTGGTGAGAATCCTGCTGGTGAGAATCCCGTTGGCAACAATCCTGCTGGTGACAATCCCGCTGGTGACAATCCCGCTGGTGACAATCCTGCTGGTGAGAATCATGATGGTGACAATCCCGCTGGCAACAATCCTAATGGAGAGAATCATGATGGTAAGAACCCAACTGACGGCGACAATCCTGACGGGGATAGCGATGGAGACGATAGCAACGGAGGCAAGACAGATGACAAGAAGAAGTCGGAACTCTACATCACAGCTAAGCTCGGCTACACCCTGAGGCATCGCGATCTCTCCGAACAGAAGAAACGCACTTTCACATTCAACCGCCACGAGGTGAAACGTCTGCCGTTTGCCATTTCTGGCATCCTCTCCACTTCTAATACCAAATTCGATCCGGACAATCAAATACACACCAGCAACTTGGGCGTTGGAAAATACCGCAATTCAACCATTATCTTCACCTCAAGCCCCAGCTTTGCCGAGTATGGAATCACGAAAGCCATAGTCGATTGGCACTATCAAGACATGAAGCTATGGGATTCCGTGATGATAGACAAGGAAGACGGCGTCTACAAACGCTCTCTCATACACAACGACGATGAGAGCTCAAACATCATCTGCTATAAAACTTCTTTCCTTACAAAGGATTTTGGCACGTTGGAAACCGAAGAATTGACCACCGATAATCCCAGAATTATTGCCGACCTTAACAATCTGGCAGGTAAGCAGTTCGTAAAAGTTCATTTGGGCGCCTTCGGAAAACCCTCCGATATCTATGTCAAGGTGATGCCCGACGGGAACGAAGCCGCAATGAAATCCGTCTGTTTGACCTCAGAGAAAACCATGCGTCCCGTGTTGATTGACAAGTGCGAGACCTACGATGTGGTGGTGGAATATCCTCAGGGTTCAGGCGAGCCCCGTCGGGTGACCTATCACAAGCAAACCGGCACGGACTTTATTGTCAACAACTCCCATCCAGCAGTTCAGGTTGTCCTCGACGAATCGGCCTTCGCCGACGACACTGTCAGACAAATCAGGGTAAAATTAAGCTATAACGACGGCCCGTCAAAGACGCTTGTCTTTACACCCACGAAGTTGGAAGCCTCTTTCATCTTCGACTATGAGGCCAACACCCTCCCGAGCGGCGTCATCAAGACATCGTATCAGAAGATACATGCCGACCGTACTATCGAAGACAATGGCGGTGAAGAATACCCCGGCGACTCCATAGAAATCAATCCGATTATCTTCTAACCTTGAATAAACAAACAACAATTAAATAAATCTCTAACCTAAACACTTAACATTATGCTAGCTTATCTCAACAGTTTCGTAGTACCCAAGGTCGACAATATCACGGTCTACCCCGACGACATGAATCCATACAAGTTTTATTGCATTCGTAGTATTCCAAGACTGGTAAGAGACTCTGCAACGGGAGACCCCTTTTTCCATTACACTTCCATCGGTAGAAAAGCGGATAATGCCGTAGGCACCACTCAACAAGCTCTTGGCCTCTTGAACATGACGGTCAGCCTCGCTCCAACCGCGGACGAACTAAAAAAGATTGAAATCTACATCAATGGTCAGAAAAACATCAACCCCATCTTCACCCGAATGAAGGAGTTATACCCTAAGCATAAGGACTATAGAGGATCGACAGCGATTGTTTTCGGAACACCTGAATGGGACAAAGGCACCGCACAGTTGCTTTTGGCAAAAGGAGATGAAAATAACTTCCTGACCGTTTATGACCCAGGGGCCATTCAACCTTCATTGGTCGGTTATAATCATGCAGATTTTAACCAGAGTTTTTCCGATGAGGGCGACAGACTCATGTATCAATTAATTCAAAGCATAATCAAGAAAGAAAGCACGGACATTAATGCTTCTGTCCGCTATGATGTAGAGTTCTTTGCCCACATCCCTTCGTTAGAGCTTGAAATCGTTCTTCATCTTGACAAGATCTATGACAGTCTCATCGAGATGGAAGATAATTTGGATAAGACAAAAAACGGCTCCTATGTTTATCAAAGGAAAGGCAATTCTGTAACCATTACTGATAGTCGTGGTATCAACAGCACGAGAAATGATATTTCCGATATGGTCAAAGGATGGCGCAACAACAGTTCCCTTGAGATTAACATTAACAACCTGGCCAATCTGTCGGACCAAGAAAAATCGGAATGGGCCGATGGCATTATAGAATCTTTCTTGAATGTCATCACAAATAAAGTGTTGGATAACTTATTTACGGAAATACCTGTTGATGAAGCTGAAGTTCCCGAAGACACCAGTACGGAGTCAGATGAAAAAGACAGAAACGCCCGCGATCAGAAGACCAAAGTTTCTGATGCAGAAATGGACGTTCCCAACGTACATGTCAAATACAAACTCCGCGACCATGAACACATTAGTCAAACGGGAGACATCAAGCTGTCACTGAAAGAAAGCTCTGTAAAAAGGGTTAGCAAAAGTCCCCAAGGGCTTTTGTACTTCGACGATCTCAATGATAACCAGAGAACGAAACTGTTGTCCATCGTGAATTTGGATCACGATGTACACAAGTTTATGTTCATCCCGGTAGGCACAAATGCCGATTTCGAGAAAGACGGCATCCTGTCCGTTGACGTGGAATTGCGTTACGAGCAGTACAACGCAGCCACCAAGATGCCCTTGAAGGTCTCAAAAATGTTCAGCCTCACCTCCAACGAAGACAGATACTCGTTCAATTTCAACGCGGCCCGCGACCAGAAAGGCGATTTCCTCACTTCATACAAATACCGTTCAAGGGTGGTCTTCAAAGGCAGAAGTTTGGGCAATAACGGAGGATGGTCGGACTTTGTGGAAACCGACAGAACTGAAATGATTGTCTCATACGGCGCCATTGGCTACCAAAGAGTAAGGGTGAGTGGCGAAAACTTCGACATCGATTACCTTAAGGACGCCATGGTTCATTTGGAGTATTTGGGTGCCCCGGGCAAACCCGACACGGTGGCTGACATCAAGCTCACACCAGACGAAAAAGCGCAAACCTGGAAGTGCTTCAGATACTATAGCAACGACGAAAGGTACAGGTATTCGGTCACCTATCACTATCAAGACGGCACGGAATACACCGCTGGTCCCTTTGAGGGCACCGCAGAAGACCTGCAATTATGGGATCCTTTCAATGCCACCAAAGAGATTGAATTCAACACCAGGATCGGACAGGGGCTTCTCAACGCCAAGTTGGAAGTGTCATTCAAGGATGGTAACTACGAAAGAAAAGCCACACACGACATTCCCATCTACGACAAGTTCGACTCGTGGCGTTGGACAACAAGGATTCGTCCTTCAGGAAAGCCCGTTTTCAAGTACCGTACTCTCTTATACTATGAAGAAGGCGACCCGGTCATCTCGGATTGGACCCCCATCAAAGATGATTTTGTCAACATCGAAATCAAGTCAGACCCGAACGCCAAACCCGACCCAATATCAAGCACCGAGCAGCTCCAAATCGTCACCACAGGCATCAACTGGGACAACTGGCAATTCGTGTTCCTCTACATAGTTGACGACACGAACAAAAAGCAAACCATCACCTTGCCCGATCCTGCCACTGGCCAAACGTTACCCATCATCACTGTCGAAATAACCTATTCCTCCGAAGGACGCGGCGCTTGCCTTATCTCAGGCACCTTCCTCGGCAAGGATAACGTTCCCGTCAATATGAAGGAGACCGAGTGTTCCGCCTCAGTGTTTATCTTGAAAGACCCTAAAGCTTAACGGTCATGAGTAACACAACTAATCCTGCTTTACAAGAATTACTAGGCGCATTGCAAGATGCAATGGACACACGAGGCGTCACATTTCTTCAAAGTGAGCCAAAGGATTTAGCTACCGTACACGGGAAAACCATGAAAGGGGAAGAATATGACTTTTGCATGCCGGTTCTCGAAGTGGATCGCAGGGCAACAGCCGATTCTCCCCTTGCACTCTGGTTTACAAAGGACGAAAAGGCTGGTAAAATAGCCCTGAATTACCAGCTGAAAGTGAAACCTCAATTTGAGGAAAAACAGCCGTTTCTTCTGTCCAACATCCAACTAACATTCTGTGTATTGGACAGCGAAGGCAACGTCAGCAAACCACAGATAAAGGTCAACCCTGTCCTTATGCAACATCCGCAACAAATATCGGGCGTGGTTTTGCTTTCGTTAGCTGAGTTCTCTTACTTGAAAGATTGTTTCAACGAAGATGCCCTTAATGGCGAAAACCATGTATACTTCTCATGGTCGGCAGATGTAATGTGGGTACCATTTGAGGAGATGAAGGCCTATGCGGAAACCACCAGTTCAGACAATCGGAAAAAGTTCCTTAGGAACAAACCGGTTTCGGGCGAAGTAAAGGCGGGACTCCCTCTCGATGCCAAAAAAGCCTATGATGGCGTAAGTGCTCTGTTGAACTGGGAGCATGAGCTCATCGAATCAGGGCCAGACAGTTATGACATCTGGTTCAAAGACACGATGGAGACCAACACTTACTATTTCCTGCCCCAGATTTTCAGAATCAAGGCCAATCCCACCACCAACGCCCCGATTATGAGGATAACCTTTGTCAGGGACGAAGGTGCCAATGAATGCGACACAACCGCCTATAAGGTGAGACTCAACTTTGAGATGGCACCTTATTACCACCCCAAAGCGGAACGCGATTTGTATCGGGTTTTGAAACAACGAACCGCCGGGCGGGTCAAGATTTGCAACCTCAAGTATGGAGGCTATGAGTCTGCAACCTTTAAGGTGCAGACGGACCAAGGAATAAACATCGCCTATAGTCAACTTGGTGTGCAGACCCTTGGCGAGGATGAAGTGAAAACCAACCCCGACTCAAGCTTCCGGGTCGCGCTTGAAGGCAGTATAGAAGCCTACAACCAAATCAGGAAAGACCTTTCGGAAAGCAACATCTTTATTGGTAATGTATCAGTAACCGTGAAAGAAGGGCTTGACGGCAAGACCAAGGAGATATTGATTCCTGCCTATCTTGACATGAAAAAACTTGTGGGCTATAACATCGGAATTAAACCGATAGAGAGTACTGAAAAGAAAATTTCATTCCCTCACGAAGTGGACCTGACCAATCACGGTAGATACCCTATAGAGATATGGGGCTGTGAGTTGTCGATGATGTCGGAGAAAAAGGGAGTCTCACGTGATGTGGCTCACAATCTGGAAACCGACAACAATTGGCCCGTCGTGTTGGCCTCAGGGGAAACCAAGCGCATCTCCCTCAAACAGTCCGACATCCAGACCCTCAACAAGAAAAACACTTTCTTAGGATTGAGGCTCCGAAAGTATTGGACTGAATTGATTTGTCAACCCCACAGTATCCGACTCCCTCAAGAGTACATAGAAGGAATCCTTGACGAAGTGCAGGACTTGGCCACCAGCAAGATGGAGGCATGGAACGTGAAGGTGGAACCGTCGCCTCTCGACTGGTCAGAGTTGCCGGATGTCAAGAGCATCGAAATACAAATCAGGAACGAACAGTTTGCCGTGGACGAAATCATCACCCTGAAACCCAATTCAGGCCCCACCACGATAAACATGTGCGGAAACCTGACTGCCATACTCAGGACGCAGTATTCCGACTTCAGGACGTTGCAATTCAGGCTGCGTGCTGCACTCAGCGACCGTGTGACACCTTGGAGCGAATACCAAGAAAACGAAGGGGATGTCTTGTATGTGTTTGCCAATTACATTACAGACCTGTTGAACAAATAGAACACCTAGTGAAGAATCATTTGAATAATAACAACAAAAACTTATTGCCATGATAACCATTCCAACAGTATTATCGTATAAAGACATCGCCGTGTATCCCGATGATGCCGATTGCAATCTCTTCTACTGCATCCGCACCACCCCAAGAATTAGGGTGGAAAACGGCATCCCTGTTTTCAGTGGCACGTTTTATTCAGACAAAGCCGACGGGAAAATGGAGAGCACCAGCGGCATAGCGGGAGCACTCATTAACTTTGATGCCAACCTTGCCATCAGCGAAGAGGACTACGAAAACATCCGTCAACAAATCAAAAAGGGTCGCGTGCAAGAGGCCCGCGTGAGAGTCCTCGAGAAGAAGAACGAACAGCGTCAGTATTACCGCAATAAAGTGAAAGGCAAAGACGGAGCTGTTGCAGGTAATGATCCTACAGGATACCACGTTCCCGAAATAGGCGAGGTTCGTTTTGGTTCCATTGATTTCAAAGAAGGCAACGTGGAGCTTCTTGAAGAAGTTCATGGCGATTTGGTGGCCTGGTCTTCCTCGGGAGGGCGCTGCTCGGGATTTGGCGACAACAACGCCGCTTTCGCTTTGCGTCTATCGCACATGGGAGGTGCCGTTTGGTACAAAGCTTTGAAAGAACGCTCAAAAGCCTTTGGAATCCGCTACAACCTCAAATTCGACATTCGTGTCCCTGCACTTGAAATAAAGATGTATGCCGCCTCGCATCAAAAGAGCGATATCAAAAGAGATGTTGAAAGGATATGGAAGAACGTCGACAAGGGCTGCACCGATGCTGATGTGGAGCGCATAGACTGCCATTCGGTCGCACAAACTCTTGTTGACGAAAGCGTCGTCAACATCGAAATCATCCAAGGATCAAGCGATATTCCTCTTGAGGATGTCAACAGAATCCGCGAGTCGATGGTTTCGCTCTTGAAAGATAAGATTGAGGAAATCATCAAGTCAAAAATCCAGGGCATGACCCGCGAGCAGATGGAGACCTCGATGATTGAAACCATGTCGGAAGAAATCAACTCTTTTGCCGAACTTCGTTTCACCCAAGAGAGTGTATTGGAGTGGAGCATAGCTCCTCAAGGCACCATCATGGATTTCATGGAAGGCGTTCCCGAGAATGCGCTTAACCGCGTTATCACTTTGGTTGACATCTCCCAAACCGTGTTGCCCACAGTCGAAGTTGAGGTCAGAGCCGCTGCTCCATGGGACGAAGCCCCGTTTGTCACCAGCGTCCAGGTCGACCTTGAATATGTATCTACCGGTGAGCACAAGTCATACCTTTTGAATAAGGATTATAACTATGACAAGTGGATGTTCCGCCCCGATAAAAAAGAACTGAAAGACAAAAAAGACAAAGGCATTGTGCGTTACACGGCAACAGTATGGACAAAAGACAAAAAAGATCCTTTTGTCATGCCTACGGTGGAAACCACAGGTCATGTATTTGTCAATGTCGGCAAGATTGGAATGGCAGACATTATGTTTGTTCCACATCCCTCGCTTGCATTGCTTTCGGGCAACAACAAGGTAACCGGCATCTCAGTTGAAACACGCTACCGCACCAAAGAGGAACGTCTACAAGACGAAAAAGAGATAAAGGCCGGAAAAGCTCAGGAAACAAAACGCGGTATTGTTTCTGCTTTTTCGATGACACCAGACAACGTGGAAGGACATCATTTCTTTGTCAATTTCGGAAAGCTCCTTGACGAGCCTTTGTTGTATCAGGTTACATACAATTTCAAAAATCGCGCCCCCATCACCATGCCGCTGTCTCAGTACTATTTCTCAGACGGCGTTGCTTCGCAAGTCCTTACACCAAATCCTTTCTCGGATACACTGGGGATTAACGTGGAAGTCAACGGGTCGATTCGCAACAACGAGGACGTCATCAAAGCGACGGTTTCGCTCAGATACATTGATGAGAGCAATGACTTTGAGAGTACCGACAGCGTCATACTGTCAAAAGAAGACGATTGGGAAGCTTCACGCGCTTCATTGGTGATTGTTGACAAATCAAAGAGCAAGTACCAATACAAGTACACCCTGATGATGACGGATTCCTTCTATCAAAGTGAATGGATTGACAAAGAGGGTGAAGTTGAGCCTATCATACTTTCAGCCCCCAATACATTTATCGTCGATACCGGCATACTTGGAACCGCAGGAACGGATTATTACCGCGCACAACTTCATGTCGATTTCGAAAACGAAGGCCTTGGAGACCTTGATTTCAACTTCGACAAAAAAGAGAGCAACGAAGTCCGTAACTGGTGTATACCAAAAGAGTTTGAAGGGGTTGAACTAAAATACAAGTACACCTTTAAATATTGGGACAAGAGAGGAAAGCAAACAACCATGGCTGGAGAAGACACCGGCAACCTGCTGATGATTGTCCTACCTGATCCAGAAGAAACGAAGCCTGCCGCTGAAGCGGCCAGCCCCGTAACCAACGAAGTCAAACCTGAATCGGACGAAAGCCATGCTTAGTCTACGTCCCCCATATCTGCTGGTAGGCAACCTGATGATCTTCCGCGACGACAAGGAAGAAGACTCGTTTTATTATGCCTGTCAACAACCGTCGCTCTCATTGAGCGAAGAAGGCCAAGCTGCGATTTCCGCCTATGCCATCATTCCCGAATCGGGTGTGGGCAAAAAGAACGACGACATTCTTGAGGCCGGACTGAGTTTCGATGTGGAACTTTCCACTACGCCAGAGGAATTGGAAGAAGCCAAGAAACAGATTCAGAAACAGTTCGGAGTTCAGCCCAAGGCTTTTGCTCCCGCTCCACTTCATTCTGGAGAGGTATATTTCACAATGGCGCAATCGGGCGAGGAGCCAGAGAAGTCGGGATGGTATGTCACCTCGGGCTTCAAGCCTTCGCTTACAGGCAACAATAAGGCATCGTTAGTGGTTCGCACCACCGGCGACAATGCCAAACTGTTGATTGCCTCGGTGGATGCCGGATCGGTTCCGGCTTGTGTGTATTACGAGTTGAAGCTGGTAGGCGTTACCCCCGTCTACCATGCTTCGCTCGAAGCTGACATGTCTCTGATTTACCATCACTTCGAAGAGCACAAAAAGGATAATTATATCTTCTATACCGAAGAAATCAGCAAGGTTATCGACGATATTCATGATGAAAAAGCTCTGAAAGTTGTGGTGGAGGAACTGGATCCCGACATCAAGGCCGAAGCGATGAAGACTTTGCTCGATGAGTTGAAGTCAAAGGTTATCGAAACGTTTTTCCAGCCAATTGAGTTCCCCTCATACGTAACAGAAAATCAGAAAAAGTCGACGTTTGAAAAAATTGGCGATGCCATTGTTGGAATAGTGCAAAGCTTGATTCCAGGTCGTCAATACACGAAAAAAACAATAGACCAAAGTCAGCTGAAGACCATCACCATCGACCTGTCGCAGAGCAACGCAAAAACGTACACCTACAGTCCGCAGTCGCTTCTGAAAACGATGGTGGAACAAGCGGGAGTGAATCTTTCCGAAAAGATTGCTTGGATTTCATTGGACGATTTGGCCAATAAGAGCCAAGAAGTAAACGTGAGAGTGACCTCTAACATCTTCGAGAGTTCCAACCTTAAGTCCATAGAAGTGTTCTGCCGCGTGTTGGATGCCGACACTGGCGAGGTGAAAGCCGAAGTGGCGCTTCCACCCATGGAATCAGGTGGCGATTTGGCGGCCGTGTTTAACTATCATCGTCAACGCGGCATCAACTATTGCTATGAATACCGCGCCAATCTGTTGATGGATTCTGGCACGGAGAAAATGCCCACCTTGTTGGAAATCCCTTGGACACGCGCGGAGAGTCAATACATCAACATCAATCCCGCCAACTTCTTCAAGGACTATGAGGTGGATGTGTATCTGGAAGACCACACCATGTTCGACCAAACCCAGATGGTACAGGTGGATGTAACTGCCGTCATCGGCGAAAATGAGGAAGCCATACTCAGCAATACTTTCGTGTTTAAAAAGGACGACACAGAGCACCGTCGCTTCTCCATCATGGCCGACAAGAACGCCAATCTGCGTTATAATATCAAGTTGACTTATTATCTGGCCAACCTGAAAGAGCAGGTGGTGGAGTATAAAGACGTGAAGAGTGCTTTATTCTTTATCCCCAATCCATTCGAAAACAAGTGGTCGGTGGACATCCGCTGCAAGGCTAACTGGGATTTATACGAACGCGTGTATCTACACACCCGTATTGAAGACCCTGACAGGGGCGACCCTATCACCAACCGTTTCGTCTTCACCGATGAAAACACTGATCAGACCTTGTATGTGGCCTGTGGACTGGATACACCTCAGGAAACCTTTGAGTATCTTGTGGAAGTGCTACCTATTAACGGGGATAAAGTGTTGACCTCGGGATGGTACCAACACAATGGCGGCTCCGTCATGGTACTTAAGGTGATGGACAACTTTGTGCCGAAACGTTTTTTGCGTGTACAATTAGGAGAAGAGCTTGACTACCAGAAACTGGAGATTCAATTTGTGGAGGTTACCATCCGCTATGCCGATGGAACGGAAGAATCACAAAGGCTGAATTCCGAGACCAAAATGATTGAGTTCACCCACATCCCAAAAGATGGAGAGTCTTCGACCTACTCCTACCGTTATAAACTAAAGTATCCTGGCAATCCGAAATCAGGATGGATAAAATCGGATGCCGAGAAACTGTTGATTACTATTGATAAAGACTTATTATAATCATTACAATTATGCTTGATTTAGGAAAACAATACGGAACCTACCAAGATATCACTTTCTACGGTGACCACGAGGATGACGCCCTAGTTTATTACTTACCTGACGAAGTCAAACTCGACAAGGACAAGAACTCGCACTATGAGATGGATCTTATGATTTTCACCAAAGGCGAAGTTGTCTCAAACGAAAACGAAGCCGTTGATATGGACAAAGTTGCTGGTTCGATATTACAGATGGGCGTTATTTGCACTGTTGATGAGAAACAGCTGAACAAAGCTTTGGAGGAATTGAGGAACAATGTGAAAACGCTGCCTGAAAACATCAAAGTGTCCCAACCCACCTGGAAAGAGGGTACGGTAGACATGATGATTTTGGACAAACAGAAGAACCAGCAAGGTGATGGCAAAACTGGAGGATTCATAAAAACTATCCTTGGTTCGCAGCAGCCTTCTTTCATGACTAATAATCTGAAAAGCATCTTCAATGTTAGACTTGACCACGATGGAACAGAGCTTATCCAAAAAGCCCTCCAAGGCAGCAAGAGCAGTTTGGCTGGTGTCATGTACGACCTAAAATTTGCAGCACTCCAACAGGCTGCCAACCTTCGCATCACAGCAAACCTCAGTAGGTGTCAAGATACAGCCTCCCACGAATTGGGAGTCAAATTTAACTATGACAATAGTGTAGAAACCATTTCTGATCATTCGAATTCCAAAGATGGTGTAAGCGTGGATATTTCAGGAGGATTGAGTTGGTTGACCGAAAAGATGGTTGAGAATGGTGACATTCAAATTGAAGTGCTTTCACTGGTCGAGTCGGAGGAAGAAAAGAAACGAATCAATGACCTGGTCAACGAGTTCAAAGAGAAAGTGATTGAGGAGCTGTTTGCCCCTCAAATCAGTATGCAGGCTCCAGACATGAATTTCTCTCTCAACGACATGTTTGGGTCTGTTGATAAGATTTCTTCCGCTCTCAGCGATAAAGACAAGAAAGACGACAAAGACAAAAAAGACGATAAAGACAAAAAAGACGACAAAGACAAGAAAGACGGCCAAAACGGCCAACCTAACAAAGACAAGAATGGTGGCAACACCAACAATGGCAATACTAACGGCGATGGTGGAGGTAATGGGTCCGGACAGGGCGGTTCTACTGATAAACAGGAGCAAGTAAACCAAAAAGAAGCCATTTCTTTCAAAGTATCTTATGTATTCAAAAAGCAGAAGATTGAGTCGAATAAGGTGTTGATGGTGGATTACCGCGAACGGTCAACCGTCATCAAGACGCATAACCCGCAATCACATTTGTGGCTCTTTGGTCTACAATTGGGTGATCAGTACAAAGATTACATCACGAATGTAACAAAGGGTGACCTGTGGAAGAGGCAAAACATCCACACAAGCATTAATGCGGATGTTTTCACTAAAACTGACCTCCAGTTTGCTGAAGTCGCTTTCTGGAAGAAGGAATACGGCATTGACCAAAATAAGTCAGATTCCGAATTTGCCATTCCCGACGGAGCGTCTCCTTTAGTTGCCACATTGACGAAAGAAACCCCAGAGATGAACATATCATGGACTCGTGAGGACAAAGACATGACGGAATATTACTACCAGGTCCGTTTTGGCTATTCCGATCAAAAGATTGTTTCAGAACCAATGGTATCGTATAGCGGCAACCTCATCATCGTACCTGAGTTGTGCATCTTCTCACGCACTTTTAATGTCAAGGGTTATGGCATCAACTACAATGTCATACGCAATGTTAATATCCGTCTCGACATTGCTGATCCCGCAGGAACTCGTGCGCCCCAATACCTCATGCTTTCGGAAGGCCACAATGAGGACACGTTGGTAATCAGAGGCCGCTATCGTGACAAGACCTCAATCCAAATGACTCGCTCCTTTGAACTGAACAACGGGACAAAGATTTCCTCCGAATCATCGGTATTTGGCAATGAGATTCCGGTTTACAATCCTTTGCTCGATCGCATTTTGACCCTGGCTTTCTCAGGAGTATCCGATGAGATTGATAGCGTTATCATGGATGTGACAGTCAACTCCACAGATTTCACTGGAGGTCTCAAGTATCATTTTGTATTCAAAGAACTCTCTTCTGTGACTGCCGATGCGTCTATCAATATTATGGATAAAAACGACGAGGTATCCTACACACTCTTTGCCATTAGCAGCGAGGGGGAGGTCATTCCGATGGAAGGCGGTGTTGCCGATGATTACCCCATTGAGGTAAAACTCGCCAAAGTCAAACCACGCAAACAACAAAACATGTCTATTGAATGGGATGGCTCCAGCCCAGAGGATGCCGATCTTAAACGAGTGGAAGTCTACATCAAAGAGGAGGGCAAGGACGAAATCAAATATGAGTTTAAAGGCTCGAATGTCCCCGACCCAATTCAGCTGAAGATTAACGTTGATGCAGACGTTACGGTCCGTATTGAAAAACGTTTCTTCGACGGACACAAGGACATTCAAAATAACGTTCCTGTCCAAGACGGAAAGATTATCGTGCATTGCTCATAATGCCGTAACTTTTTGTCCTTACTACAATCCCCCGCATAGATTTCGTTCCCTGCGGGGGATTTGCATTAATAAGCCCTCAATTCCCAAACCTATCAAAAAAAGCCGTATCTTTGCACCCTTTAAGAACAACGAATTATGCATAGGATTTTTCTGCCTTTATATCACTACTTCGAGAAACATAAAGCATTGATGTACATTATCTTGGTAGCTACATCGGTGCTTTTCCTTTTCTTTGGGCTGCAACTTCACTTTGAGGAAGACATCACCAAGCTCCTCCCCTCTTCGAGCGTCGAGAGCCAGCTGGCCTTCAGTTCCATCGAGTTGAAAGACAAAATTTATATCCAAGTAACCTCGGCCAACGAACAGCTGCCTCCCGAAACACTGGCTGAACGCACCGAACAGTTCATCGACCTGCTGTATGAGAAAGACTCGTCGAACCACTTCATATCCAACGTGCTCTACAAGATGGAGCCCGAAGTGGCCCTCAACGCCCTGGATTTCGTGATAGAGCATATCCCATCGTTCATCGACACCTCTTCCTACCGCGACTTCGAGAAAGTGATGGAGCCTGAGGCCATCCACAACCAGATGTGGATCAACTATGAACTGATGATGGAAGACGAGACCGGCGAAGTGACCCAAGCCATCACATACGACCCGCTCAATCTGCGCGACGTGGTGCTGGGCGACGTGATGCAAAGCGCCACCAGCGGCTACAACATCATTGACGGACAGCTCTTTTGTCCCGACAGCACCGTAGCCATCGCCTACCTCGCCCCTGCTTTCCGTTCACTTGACTCCAAGTCATCCACGCAGTTCAGCCGTATGCTGAAACGTGCCCAAAAAGAGTTTGAAGTCCTGCATCCCGACGTGAAGGTACACGCCCACGGCGACCCCATCGGCAGCGTATCCAATGCAGGCCGCATCCGTTCCGACCTTGTCCTGACGGTAGGTATCTCCATCATCCTCATCCTCATCCTTATCGGGTTCTGCTTCCGCAGTTCCCAGTTCATCTGGAAGCTGTTGATACCGATTTTCTATGGCACCGCTTTCTCCATGGCCTGTATCTACTGGCTTAAGGGAGGGATGTCGCTTATGGCTCTGGGTTTAGGTGCCATCGTGCTTGGCGTGGCCATCAGCTACTGCCTGCATGTGCTCATTCACCACTTCTTCGTGGGCGACCCCGAGAAGATGCTTCGTGATGAGTCGACACCCGTTTTCCTGGGTTGCATCACCACTGTGGGTGCTTTCTGCAGCCTGCTGTTCACCGACAGCGACTTGCTGCGCGACTTTGGCCTCTTCGCCTCGTTTGCCCTTCTGGGCAGCACCCTGTTCTCGCTCATCTTCCTGCCCCACTTCATGCCCGCCATCAAGGCCGACAGCCACAACGCCACCTTCCGCCGCATCTCAAGACTCAACAACTTGCCTTTCGACCGCAAGCCTTGGTTCTTAGGGCTGATTGTCATCATCCTTGTGTTGGGCATCATCTTCTCACCCAAGGTGGGCTTCGACAGCGACCTGCGCAACCTTGACTACAACTCGCCTGCCGAGGTGGAGGCCGAGAGCCTTTACAACACAAAGAACAATGACGGTTTCTTCCACCTCTACTTTGCCACCGTCAGCACCAATATTGACGAAGCGTTGGAAGCCGACAAAGGACTGATGGTTATTCTGGACTCGCTGCAGCAGAAAGGACTCGTCCATAACTATACCAACATCATCCCCAAGCTATTTGTCACACAAGCCGAACAGGAGCAACGCATTGCCGCTTGGAACGCCTACTGGACCCCTGAGCGCAAACAATTCGCCATCAACCAAGTGGACAAAGGAGCCTTGGAGTTTGGCCTCGACCCCATGATGTTCTACGAGTTCAAGGACTTGTTGGATGCCGACTACCAGGCTGCCTCCCTGTTGGAAAGCGGTGTGGTGCCCGACAACCTCTTGGGCAACTTCATCGAATGCAATGCCGACAACCAATACATGGTGTTCACCGATGTCTCCATGAACTTCGATGAAAAAGACCTCGTCACCGATGCTTTGGTGCTCAACCCCAAGACCTTCGTGCTGGAGCCTTTCTATTACTGCAAGAGCATGGTGGAAGTGATTCACGACGACTTCAACATCGCTGTGTGGATTTCATCACTCTTCGTGCTCATCATCCTGCTGATTTCGTTCCGCAATATCCTCACCGCCCTGCTGTCGTTCCTTCCCATGGTGCTCAGCTGGTTTATGGTGCAAGGCTACATGTACATTTTCGGTCTGGAGTTCAACCTCATCAACATCATCATCTCCACCTTCATCTTCGGTGTGGGTGTCGACTACAGCATCTTCATCATGGAGGGGTTGCTCAGCGAAGCGCGAACAGGAAACCGCGACATACTGACTTGGCACAAGATTGCCATCTTCTTCTCAGCCGTCATCCTGGTGATGGTGGTGGCCTCGCTGCTCTTCGCCGTGCATCCTGCCATCCGGTCCATCGGTCTTATCACCCTCATCGGTATGGCCTCGACCATCATGATATCCTACGCCTTGCAGCCCTTCGTGTTCTGGCAACTGATGAAGTGGCCTTGGTATAGGCGGAGCGTAATGAAAACCAAAAACCATGCAGAAAACAAGTAACATTGACAGCGGACTGCTGGCCGCGATGTTGCACCAAGGAGCCGTACAACTTGGCAGAGACAAAAAACTGGTGAACGACCTAAACGTCTTCCCTATCCCCGACGGCGACACGGGCGACAATATGCTGATGACCCTGAAGGCGGGTTGTGCGTCATTGACTACGTCGAATGCAGAGCATTTGCGTGACTCGAAGCCATCCGCTTCACTCGCTGACGCCGCCTCAGCCGCTTCTTCAGGAATGCTGTTGGGCGCCAGAGGCAACTCGGGCGTAATCCTCTCACGTATTTTCGCAGGACTGGCCAAAGGCCTGCAAGGTTGCGAGAAAGCCGATACCAAGACTTTTGCAGAAGCCATGCATGCTGCTGTGGACGAAGCCTACAGGTCTGTCCCTGTCCCTGTTGAGGGCACCATTATCACGGTCTTGCGCGAAGGGGTGGCCGGTGCCGACAACAATACCGACCTCAACCATTATTTCGAGACCCTGCTGGAAGCTATGCAGGTTTCCTTGAACCATACCCCCGAACTGCTGCAGGTGCTGAAAGACGCAGGCGTGGTGGACAGCGGAGGTGCCGGACTGCTGAGCATCTTCAGAGGAATGAACGATGCCCTGAACGGTAACATAGACGAAGAGGAGCTGCCGACGACGACCGCCTCAGCCCCCATTGTGGAGCTCGACAAGTTCACTGAGGACAGCCGCCTGGAGTTCGGCTATTGCACCGAGTTTCTGCTCCGCTTGATGCGCTCGAAGGTCGACCTCGACACCTTCGACGAGAATGTTATCTTTGACTACCTCAACCAAGTGGGTGAGTCGGTGGTGGCCTTCCGCGAAGGCACTATCGTCAAGGTGCATGTGCATACTTTCACTCCCGGTGTGATTCTCAACGAGATGCAGAAGTTCGGTGAGTTCCTGACCCTCAAGATTGAAAACATGGCGCTGCAGCACCACCAGTCAACCAACAGCAACAATGCCTCGTTTAAGACGCCACCCAAGAAATACGGCATCGTCACAGTGGCCTCAGGTGAAGGTCTCATCAATGCCTTCAAAGAAATAGGAGCCGACGAGGTGATTGCCGGCGGACAGACCATGAATCCCTCGACTCAGGACTTCTTGGATGCCTTTGCGCACATCAACGCTCAACACATCCTGGTCTTCCCCAACAACAAGAACATCAAGATGGCTGCCGACCAGGCCGCTGAGCTTTACAAGGTGGCCGACATCCACGTGATGCCCTCCACCTCAATCGGCGAAGGCTACTATGGCATCGGCTCCATCGACAGGGACAACCCCAACGAGGAAGAAGTCGTCGCCAGTGTTATGGAAATCATGCAGAATGTCGTTACTGGAATGGTCAGCACTGCCATCCGTGATGCTGAAGGCGATGCGGTGAGTGTACACACGGGCGACTATGTAGGCTACAGCGGAAAGCAGCTGCTCAGCGACAGCCCTGTTCGCACCGAAGCCGCACAAGCCCTCGTGGAACGCCTCGGGGCCGCCCAGCGCGACGTAATGCTGGTGTTCTACGGCGAAGATGTTCCCTCTGACGAAGCGGAGCAACTCATTACCGAGCTGCAAACCCAATACAAAAACCTTGAAATCATGTTGATTAACGGCGAACAGCTGGTTTACGATTATATTTTCGTTTGCGTATAAACCAAAATCTTGAATTATGCTGACATTCTTTAGCGACACCGATTGCGACATCACTCCCAAAGAGTGCGCCGCCTACGGCATCAAACTGATTAGTATGCCCTATACCGTGGGTGAACAAGTGATTTACCCCTACGTCGACTTCGACGAGTTCGACTCACACAAGTTCTACGATATGCTGCGTGCCGGCACGATGCCCACCACCAGCGCAATGAGCGAAGAGGCCTATAACCAATACTTTGAGCCTGAGTTTGCAGCTGGAAATGACATCCTCTACGTTCACTTCTCGTCAGGCACCTCCAACACCTTCACCATCATGAACCAAGCGGTGGAGAAGCTGAAAGCGAAATATCCCGAGCGTAAGTTCTACGAAGTGGACACACTGGGCATCAGCGCCTTGTGCTACAATGTCGTTCTTGAGGTAGCCGACCTGCTGAAAGCTGGCAAGACTCCCGAGGAAATTGTGGAATGGGCTAAGGTGGAAGTGCCTAAATTCCCGATGTACTTCTTTGCCGACGACCTGAAGTTTTTCCGTCGTAGTGGTCGCGTCAGCGGACTGGCTGCCACGATGGGCGGCTTCATCGGCATCCGTCCCATCATCCACCTCAACGACGAGGGCAAGATGGTGAGCATCGGCAAAGAAACGGGACGCGCCAAAACCATTGCGCGCTTGGTGCAATACGTTGTGGAGCTTGGTGAAGACGTGAAGGCTCACCGTGTGGTGATAGGCCACTCAGACTGTCCGGACATTGCTGCTGAAGCCGAACGCCAGTTGAAGGAAAAGTTCGGTCAGGACCTCAACGTGCTGACCACCGTCGTCAATCCCACCATTGGCAGCCACTGCGGCCCCAACGGAATGGGCATTTGCTTCCACGCGAAACACAGATAACTTTTCGGACGCGATTAACGATAACTGAATAACCCATGATAACTGTCGAACAGGTACTGACTAAAAAGCAGCAGAAAGAATTCCTCGACTTCCCGCTGAAACTCTACAAAGGCAATTCATGCTATACGCCGCCTTTGTATATGGACGAGAAGAAAATCTTCCGCAGCGACTTCGTCTACAACGATATGTGCGACTCCGTCCACTACAACGCCTACAAGGACGGCATGATGGCGGGCCGCATCACTGGTATTGTGCAACGCGCCTCGAACGAGAAGACCGGAAAGAGGCAGGTTCGTTTCACCCACTTCGACGTTATCGAGGATGAAGCGGTGGCACAGGCTTTGCTGAAGACGGTGGAAGACTGGGCCATCAGCAAGGGAATGAACGAAGTGGTAGGGCCCTTAGGCTACTCCGACCTGGAGCGAGAAGGGCTGCTCATCGAGGGTTTTGACTATCCCGCCACCTTCGAGGAGTCATACAATTATCCCTATTACCAGACTTTCATCGAGAACTACGGCTACAAGAAAGATGTCGACTGGACTGGCAGCCGCCTACGCATCCCTAAGGATTACGACGGTGAGGTGGACAAGCTGGCCGCTTTCGTCATGAAACGCTACAACCTGCATCTCGGCACAGCACGCAACACCCCCGAGTTCATCAAGAAATATGCCGACGGCATTTTTGAGCTATTGGACAAATCATACGACCTGCTCTATGGCACCGTGCCCTTCACCGAGGGAATGAAGAAAATGATGATTGACAACTTCCGCCTCGTCATCGACGTGAAGAATGTCGCCGTCATCCTCGACGAAAACGACAAGATGATTTGCTTCGGACTGGCCTTCCCCGCTATCGCCGATGCCGTGCGACCCTCGGGCGGCAGGCTGACCCCTGCCACATTAATTAGGCTCCTGAAGGCACTGAGGCATCCCAAGGTCATCGACCTCTGTCTCATCGGCGTGGAACCCGAGTGGCTCAATCGCGGCGTGAGTGTCATCGTCTCAGCTGGACTGATGAAGATGCTAAAAGATGTCGACTATGCCGAGACCAACAGCAACTTAGAGGAAAACTACGCCATACAGAACCAGTGGAAGCGGTTTGACGAACAGAAAATCAAACGTAGACGTTGTTACATTAAACAGTTGGGATTATGATTAAGATATTAATAGATTGCTTCGGAGGCGACCACAGCCCAGAGGCGAATGTAGACGGTGCAATAGCGGCCCTCGCCAAAATGCCTGACCTACACCTCATCCTGACAGGTGATGAAGCCTCTTTGCAGCATTGCCTACAGGGAAAGACCTATGACACACAGCGCCTGGAAATCGTCCATGCTCCAGAGGTAATAGGCTGCGAGGAGCGCCCCATCGACGTCATCCGCCTGAAGAAGGAAAGCTCGATGATTAAAGCCGTCAGGATGCTGCGTGACTGTGACGATATTAATGCGATGGTGAGTACGGGTTCTACAGGAGCCCTTGTGGCAGCAGCCCTCACCCGCATCGGTCGCGTGAAGGGAGTAATCCGTCCTGCCTTCTGCCCCATCCTGCCCACAATGGATGGAGGCATCGTGGGCATCTGCGACAGCGGCGCCAACGTGGAAGTCACTCCTGAGCATCTGCGCCAGTTTGCCATCATGTCGAGCCTCTATATGAAGCATGTCTACAATATCGAAAAACCGCGCGTCGCACTCCTTAATGTGGGAAAAGAAGCGGAAAAAGGTGACGAGATTCGACAAAAGGCACACTTTTTGCTAAGTGAGACACCCGAAATCCATTTTGTGGGCAATATGGAGAGCCGCGACTTGCTTTCAGGCCGCTACGATGTGGTGGTCTGCGACGGTTTTTCAGGCAACGTGCTGGTGAAGACCACAGAAGGAACGGCTTTGGAACTTCTGAAGAAGCTGAAGAAGGACATCTATTCGAGGCCTATATATAAATTAGGTGCGCTACTGATGAAGCGGATGTTTATGGAGGAGAAGGAGTTTATGAACTATCAGAACTATGGTGGCAGCGTCCTTTTGGGTACTTCGAAGACGGTAGTGAAAGGTCACGGATCAAGCAAAGCCACCGCTGTGGAAAAGTGCATCGAACAAGCCTACAGGATGGAGACCAGCTCTTTGTCATCCAAGATGGAAGAGATTATCATGAGATACGAACACTATGAATATTAAAACACTATGTACGAAGTAGTAAAAACCACTCTTGCGCGTCAGTTGCGCATCGACCCGGAGCGGGTCACCCTCGACGCTCAAATCAAACGGGACCTCGGAGCCGATTCCGTCGACATTCTTCAGCTGCTCATGCGTCTTGAAGACGATTACGGCATCACCATCCCCGATGAGGCACTCGCCAAGTTTGAAACCGTCAACGATGTAGTCACTTATTTAAACAATTTACAGAAATGAAACATGTTACTTTGATTCTATGTGCATTGCTGCTCTCACTGACAACTTTCGCCCAAATGACCTATGACACAGATTTCACCCAAACCAAGGTGATGAAGGTATCGGGCAAAACCACCGAGAAAGCTGGCCACATCCTCTTTGATGGTGGCGACCAACTCTCAATGACCTACAGCCAACCCGAAGGCGAGTATTTCATTATTGAGGGCAATATGGTGAAAATTAATATGGATGGCAAAAAAGTCGAGCTTGATGCCGACAAGGTGAAGATGGTGGGGCTTCAGCGTGCCACCCTTCTCAACTGCCTCTCAGGCAACTATGAGCAGGCTGCCATCGACAATAATGCCGACTTGACCATTACGGAAGAAAACGGTCAGAAGACCGTCTCCATCATCGCTAATGGCAAAGTGCCGAAAGGTGGCTACAAGTCGGTGATACTCACCTATCGCAGTTCCGATAACGTGATGCTTCAAATGGTGCTTGAAGAAGCTGTTGGAGCCATCAACACCTACGTGATTAAATAAACACAGATTTGGTATCATCAAAAACAAAAAGGCGGCCCGACGGGTCGCCTTTTTTGTTTCATCCTATAGGATTGCTTAGAAGAACTTCAGACCGACAGTCACCATAAACAGGTTCTGCTTGGTTTCGTCGATATTGCTGAAGTCGAATGTTTGACCCAGGGTAGTGTTGTTCAACGACTGGAACATCTTGCTGAGACCGAAGTTGTAGTTGACATCAAGGGTGATGAAGTCCAACACGTCCACACCGACACCAGCCTGAATGCCCCAGGAGATAGTCTTGGGGTCGAAGTCATGATTGGGGTTTGCTTCAGTCTGTGCACCCTGTTCGCCATTGATGCTGTAGTCCACCAAGGTCTTTGACTTGAGGACAAAATTGGCTGTAGGACCAACCTGTGCACGCAGAGCGATAAGGTCGAAGTCAATGATTTTGACACCAACGAGAACGGGAACCTGAAGGTTCATCTGGTTCAAGGTGAGACTCACATTGGCACCCGTGGGGATGTTGAAGAGGTTGTCGGTACCCGTACCGGTAAAGTCGACATCAAAGACATTGGAAGTCTTGAAGTAGAGCACTTCGGGCTGGACGTAGATACGACCCACTGTGACGCGGCCAAAGAGACCAGCAGTGAAGTGATTGGCAAAACCGGATTTGATGTCAGCTTTAGCGTAAGAAAGCTTTGCGGTTTGATAACCAATTTTTGGACCGATAGAGAGGTCGAAACCACCACCGGCAAAAGCCGTGCTACCCATCACCAACAGGGTGGCCAGAACTAAAAAAGCCTTTTTCATGGTTTGTGTTTTAGCAATCCTGTTAATGATTATTTCTCGGCTTCCTTAAGCAGCTGGATCAACACGCGGCGGTCGTATTCCGTCGGGTCAAGAATCTTCACGCCACCGATGGGGTTGATGACAATTTGGTCTTCAGGAATACCCAGTTCAAGGAGTTCAATCTTAATCTTGTTGCAGCGGTTCTCCGAGAGGGTCTGGTTATAGGCCGGTGTAGCAGTGGCGCTGTCGCACGAACCCGTCAAGAGGAGCTTGTAGCCGTTATCCTTGGCCACTTGGGCAATCTCGCGCAGGTTGACGATGTCTCTTCTCGACATCAACTGATAAGAGTCGCGGTTGAAGAAGATGGAGAAAGGATAGCTGAGGACATCCTCGGTCTCCACTTGGATGAATTGATAGACGGTATCGTGAACGAAGACCGTATCGGCATAGAGGGGCAACAGTTTCTTGATGGAATCGAGCTCGGCGCAGCAATCGATAGGCAGGTCGTACTCTCTGCTGAAGTAGTAGATAACACCGAGAGAAGCAGTGTACATATTGTCGAAGCGCTTCGGGCGGGTGCCGTAAGCCTCAGTGAACTCGTATGTCCATGAGTCAACAGTCCATCTCTGGAACGTCCAGTTGAGGTCGAGGTTGATGTCGAAGTGCTTGCTGATGCGGAAATTGTTGCTCAAACCAGCACCGCAGGACAATTCGTAGTTATAACCGATTTTGGATTGGGGAACGTCAGAGCCAGGGTTCTCCTGCTTGGCCTTGTAACCTTCAATCAAGGATTTGATAGCGAAGAAATCCTTTGAGTTGAAAGCGGCACCGCCACCGACATACAGCACAGGAGTCCAGATTCTGTCAGGATTGTAATAACCCTGGAAGAAATCGATGGGACTGAACATGAAGTCGGCTTGCAGTCTGTGATAACGCATCGAGGTTCTGTAAATCTCGCAGTTGTTTGCAGCTTCCACCAATTCGGGCTCATCGCCATAGAGCCACTGGATGTGGTCGAGGCCAATGTGTCTGCCGTTGATATAGCTGTTGATTCTGGTGTTGCTATAACCCAGACGGACAGCTACCTTGTGGTTGATCCATTTGCCAACGAAGGCATTGAAGCCAAAGGTGGGCTTGCCCCATTCAACAGCGGTATAGCTGTTCTGGAAGTTGTAGCCCTCGGGGGTTCTCATACTACCCTGCCACCAGTTGCAAGTAGCGCTGGCAGAGATGTACCAGTTCTTCCAAGCCTTGGTCGTCAGGTAACGAACCGAGTCAACGTGCCCGTCAGCCATCACAGAACCCGAGATGGCGAGTAAGGCGATCAGTGTGATAAAAGTCTTTTTCATTGCGTTGTTTATTAGTTTGTTTTGTTATATTATTCGACAAATCAAGCTGCAAAAATAGTCTTTTTTTCAATATCGCGGTTGTTTTTCGAAAAAAAGTGGCTGTTTTGTTGGCTTTTTCCCTTTGTTTTATTGTGCTGAGAGCCGTTCAAGGGTATTCATCACGAGTTTTCTCACATAAGGATGGTAGTCGGCGGCGAATTTTTCCGTCACTCGGTTGGCGATGGCAACGCAAATGGTCATGCAGTTGTGACCCATCATTTTTCCGAGGCCATAGAGTGCCGACGACTCCATTTCGTAGTTGCAAACACGCCAGCCGTTATAATTGAAAGTTTCAATTTTCCGGTTGATTTCAGGATAAGCAAGGTGCATCCTCAAAGTGCGTCCTTGAGGCCCATAGAAGCCTGGAGCTGTTGCTGTTACCCCCTGATAGTAGCCTTCTGCTAAGCGATTGAAAAGCTCCTTCGAGCATTCCACAACGTAGGGCAAAGGCAGGTCCTTAGGATAATCCATCTGCTCAATGAAAGCATCCCGCATAGCGATTTCATTCACTTCCTTGTTCTTTTCATAGAAGTATATCAGGCCGTCCAGTCCAAGGGCGTAACGGGTAGCCACATAGCTGTCCTCCACCTCAATGTCGGGCTGCAAAGCACCACATGTGCCGATACGGATAAGATTCAAGGCGTGGTGCGTCTCTTTGGGCATCCTCGTCTTCAAGTCGATATTGGCTAAGGCATCGAGCTCATTCATCACGATGTCGAGATTGTCGGTGCCCATGCCTGTGGAAAGCACCGTGATGCGCTTGCCGTGGAAATAACCCGTGCGGGTCACGAGCTCGCGATTTTGGCTTTTCACTTCAATCCGGTCAAAAAAAGAGGCAATCTCGATGACGCGACCCGGGTCGCCCACCAAGATAATATCATCGGCAATCTGATCGGGATGCAGGTTCAAGTGGTATATCGCACCCTCGCTGTTGAGGACAAGTTGCGATGCTGGAATAGGTTGTGTCATATTTCTTTGTTTTTTGAATCTGCAAATATAGGAAGATTTGTTGAAACAGGAAAAATTATTACTTTTGCACAAAATATTCCATCATGAACGAACTCATCATCAAAAACATCTCCATTGGCGACGAGCTGCTTATTGGACAGGTGATCAACACCAATGCAGCATGGCTTGGAGAGCAACTGTCAGGCTCAGGTTTTCGGTTGGATTCCACTTTGACCATTGGCGACAGCGAAAAAGCCATCATGGATGCCCTGCAATCTTGTATGGATGCCGATTTGGTGTTGGTTACGGGAGGCTTGGGCCCCACTGCCGATGACATCACCAAACCTACTGTCTGCAAGTTTTTTGGCACCGAGCTTGAGTTTTGCCAAGCAGCATACGACAATATTATCTCCATCTTCAACCGTCGCGGCTTCCAGATGAGCGAACGCAACAAAGGCCAAGCCTATTTGCCCAAATCATGCCGATACATTCCAAACACCTATGGTACAGCACCATGCATGTGGTTGGAAAAACAAGGTGTTGTGTTTGCCTTTATGCCAGGCGTGCCGTATGAGATGAAGGGCATTTTCAACGACGAGTTATTGCCACGTATCAAGGACCGCTTCCATGCAGTACCTTATGCCAAACGGGTAATCATGACCACTGGTATCGGCGAGTCGTTTTTAGCCGACAAGATCAAGGACTGGGAGGACAACCTTCCCTCATTCCTTTCTTTGGCCTACTTGCCACAATACGGTATGGTGCGCTTGCGTTTGAGCGGTCGCCACGAGGATGCCAACCTGCTCAATATGACCTTGGACAGCGAAGTCGAGAAACTGAAACAATTGGTTTCAGACTACATTTTCGCCTTAGAAGACAAGCCCATTGAGCGTGTAGTTTTCGACCTATTAATGAATAACGGTTTGACTTTCGCTTCAGCAGAAAGCTGCACTGGCGGCAACATTGCCCACGTCATCACCTTGATTCCAGGCAGTTCCGAAATATACAAGGGCACAGCGGTTACTTACGCCACCCCTATGAAAACCAAAGTATTGGGTGTACCCGCTGAAACGATTGAGAAATATACCGTGGTAAGTCAACCGGTGGTGGAGGCTATGGCCACAGGAGTCCGTAACCTGATGGAAGCCAACTTTGGAGTGGCCACAACAGGTGTGGCTGGACCGGGAGGCGGAACAGAGGAAACGCCTGTCGGTACCGTTTGGATTGGTGTGGCTTCCAAAAGAGGTGTGGTGTCAAAATGCTACAATTTTGGCAAAGACCGCGAAAACGTCATCAACCGAGCCACCATCATGGCCTACGAAATGCTTCGAAAGGAAATACTGTCTCAAGTAGAAAACGCAGAATCATGAGAATTATCATCCCCTTCCTCGCCGTCTGCCTAATGATGGCCTCGTGTCAAGAAAAGGTGCCTGCCTACAAAGCCAAACTCGACATCAAACCTGAGCCATACGACCTTGTATTTGACCGCTATGAAGACGTGCTTTTCAACCTCGACACCGCCGACTTCCAGCAGGAACTGATGCGGATACAGGATCATTATCGCGTCTTCCTCAGCGGCGACCTCAACAATCCAGATGCCGTGCGATACCTCAAAGACTTCGCCATCGACCCTTTTTGCATCAGTCTATATCATAAAGTGAAAACCGCCTTCCCCGACCTGAAACAAGTGGAGCCTATGGTGGAGGACGTGCTGGCACATTTCCACCATTACTATCCCGACATCGAGTTGCCCACAAGTGCGTTCACCTGCGTCACGGGTATCAGTGCCGATGTGCCGCCAGTACAAATCATCGACAATATACTGGTCATCTCTCTCGACTGGTACCTTAACGGCGACGAAGTCTACGACCAAATCGGGATGCCACGTTATATCTCGCAGCGTACCCATTTGGCCACGTTATCCAAAGATGTTGCCAGCCTCCTCTACATGAACTATCTCTACGAATGGCGTAAGCAGGGACAGATTGTAGGCGAGATGGTGTTCTACGGCAGACGCAACTACTTTATCGAGGCCTTATGTCCCACGATAGCCGACAGCATCTTGCTCGGATATTCCTCACACCAGTGGCAATGGGCTGTCGAGAACGAGGGACAAGTGTGGGCCGACATCGTGGGCAGTCGTCGTCTTTACGAAGCCGGACTAGATGCCTACATGATGTACTTCGGCGACGGGCCTTTCACCCAGGCCTACAGCAACGACGCACCCTCACGTCTCGGTGAGTTTTTCGGCCTAAATATCATCCGGTCCTACGTCACAAACAACGAGACTTCACTCCAAGAACTGATGAAACGGAAAGATTTGCTGAATATCTTCCAAGATTCAGGCTATAAGCCAAAGAAGTAATAATCAACAATATATCCGACAGCAAACGACAACAAACGACTACTGTCGACAACAAACGTTTAATCAACGGCTTTTTCTTGACAAGTTTCGCACCTTTGCGGCATGAAAACTTTTAAACACAAAGAATCATGCTAGTAAAGACATTTGGATGTGCCCTTTTCGGCATCGACGCCATTACCGTCACCATCGAAGTGAACATCGACAAAGGTATTAATTTCTATCTGGTCGGCCTGCCCGACAGCGCCGTCAAAGAAAGCCAACAACGGATTGAGGCTGCCATTGGCAATCTGGGATATAACTTCCCCCACAAGAAAATCATCATTAATATGGCCCCTGCCGATATCCGCAAGGAAGGCTCGGCCTACGACCTGCCCATCGCCATCGGCATCATGGCTGCATCGGAACAAATGGATGAAGGTCTGCTGGACCAATTCGTCCTCATGGGCGAACTCTCGCTCGATGGCACACTCAACCCCATCAAAGGCACGCTGCCCATCGCCATCAAAGCCAAGGAGGAGGGCTTCAGGGGCCTTATCGTTCCCAAAGCGAATGCACGCGAAGCCGCTGTCGTGGAAGGCTTGGAGGTTTATGGTGCGGAAAACATCCATGAGGTCGTCTCCATCTTGAACGGAGAGCTCCATATCCAGCCCGTCAAGCCCGTAGGATTGGACGAGGAACAAGACAACTGTTATGACTTCGACTTCAGCGATGTGAAGGGACAGGAGAACATCAAGCGGGCTTTGGAGATTGCGGCAGCAGGCGGGCACAACGTCATCCTCATCGGCCCTCCCGGTAGCGGCAAGACTATGCTGGCTAAACGGATGCCCACCATCCTGCCTCCTCTGACGATGGCAGAAGCCTTGGAAACCACCAAGATTCATTCAGTGGCAGGCTTGATGGGCTATCACACTTCATTAATACGCAAACGTCCCTTCCGCAGTCCACACCACACCATCAGCGATGCAGGTTTGGTGGGCGGCGGTACCTATCCCCAGCCGGGCGAGATTTCATTGGCACATAATGGCGTGCTCTTTCTGGATGAACTTCCCGAGTTCAAGCACTCCGTTCTCGAAGTGATGCGTCAACCCATGGAAGACCGTGTTGTCACCATTTCACGCGCCAAGATGACAGTTGACTATCCTGCCAACTTCATGATGGTGGCGGCAATGAACCCTTGTCCTTGTGGTTATTACAATCATCCCGACAAAGAATGTACCTGCAAACCAGGAATGGTGCAGCAGTATCTCAGCCGCATCAGCGGTCCCTTGATGGACCGTATCGACCTACATGTGGAAGTGGTGCCAGTGGCTTATAAAGACCTGTCGTCCAAAAGCAGCGGCGAACCTAGTGCCGTAGTACGCAAGCGTGTCATCCAAGCAAGAAAGATACAAGAGGAACGCTATGCCGACCACCCCTCAATCCATGCCAACGCACAAATGACCACCCAACTCATCCAAAAATATTGCCGTCTTGACGAATCCTGTCGCAATATCCTCAAAAATGCCATGAATCGCCTCGGTCTCTCAGCCCGTGCTTACGATCGTATCCTTAAAGTCTCTCGCACTATCGCCGACCTCGACAGTAGTGAAAACATCCAACCAGGGCATTTGGCAGAAGCCATTAATTACAGGAGTTTAGACCGAGACAACTGGGGAAGTTGAGATATGGAGAAAAAGCGTAAACCTTTCGAAAAAGAGTCTAGTAAACGGATTCCATTTGAAGACCTAATCCGAATGATAGGTCATAAGTGCGATTATAAATTTGCCATTATTGATTATGAAGTCGATGATGAGTTGAAAGACATTGCAAAAAAGGCCGGTATTAATCTTGATGGTTATAAACATGTAATTGAGACAACGGGTACAAATCATTCACATAATCGGCATGGGGTATTAAGCAATGATAGGATGCCATTGTCTTTTGAAGATTACTTGTTGGTTCCATACATTATAAAGTGTCGAGATAAAGTTGAAATCTCAAACAATAGCTCAAGAAGTCATCGTCATAAAACATTTATCTATCGCAAAACAATAGGAGAACAATATGTGTATGTAGAAGAAATCAGAATTGGCAGAAACAAAAGCTTGGCTTTTCAAACCCTGTACAAGCGACCAATAAAAAAGCCTCCCATTTAGGAGGCTTTATTTCTGTTATCGCGGGAGGTGTCGTAACTATTGTTCCGTCCTTTACGTCTTGATAATTCATTCGTTTTTCTTTCCGTTGCCGCGACCAACTGGTTGCAAAAATACACATTTTTTCTCTTTTGCAAGAAAAAACCTTACAACATAGAAAAAACTATCTTCTATCTCTCCCCAGCAACGATCCAATCCAATGTCGATTCAGCCGTGAGATGTTTTGCCGCTTGATGAGTTTCGGGCATTCGGCCTCGCAGGCGTAGGTGTTGGTGCAGTTACCAAAGCCTAGTTCGTCCATCTTGGCCACCATCTTCTTCACGCGGTCAGCAGCCTCAATCTTGCCTTGCGGCAATAAGGCCAAATGACTGACTTTGGCACCTACGAACAGCATCGCGCTGGCATTCTTGCAGGCCGCTACGCAAGCTCCGCAACCGATACATGATGCCGCATCCATAGCCATATCTGCCTTGTGTTTTGGAATCGGGATGATATTGGCATCGGGGACACCACCCGTGGTGGTGCTGATGTAGCCTCCCGCCTGTATGATTTTGTCGAAGGCGGAGCGGTCCACCACCAAATCGCGAATCACAGGAAAAGCTTTCGCTCTCCAAGGCTCAATCCAGATATCTTCGCCATCGCGAAACTTGCGCATGTGAAGTTGGCAGGTGGTGATGCCGTCGTCGTTGCCGTGAGGCCTACCATTAATATAGAGTCCGCACATACCGCAGATACCCTCGCGGCAGTCGTTGTCGAAACAGACAGGGTGTGCAATGCGGTCGTTAATCAACTGCTCATTGAGGAGGTCGAGCATCTCAAGGAAGGAACAGTCGGGCGAGATACCCTCGATGGGATAAGTCTCAAAATGACCCTTGGCTCGGGCGTTCTCTTGTCTCCAAATATGTAATGTGAATCTCATTGCTTACTTGTAATTACGGGTGGCAATCTGAATATGTTCATAGTTGAGCGGCTCCTTTTCCATCGTCTCGGGCTGGCCGTGGCCTTGGTATTCCCATGCTGCCACATACATGAAATGCTCGTCGTCACGGAGGGTTTCACCGTCTTCAGTCTGGTGCTCGGTGCGGAAATGACCTCCACACGACTCCTCGCGGTGCAGGGCATCGGCAATGACGAGTTGCGCCAGCTCAAAATAGTCTTCCAAACGGCTGGCCTTCTCCAACTCGGGGTTGAATTCGTTGGCAGTGCCTGGGATGAAGACCGATTTCCAGAATTCATCCTCCAGCTCCGAAACCAGCTGCTTAGCTTTTTTGAGGCTCTCGGTGTTGCGGGCCATACCGCAGTATTCCCACATGATTTTGCCAAGGGCTTTATGGAAAGAATCCACAGTTTTCAGTTGGCAGTTTTCAGTTGGCAGTTTGGAGTTAGAGAACAGACGTTCGATGCGGGATTTTACATTTTTTTCCGCTGCATCAAACTCGGGGGTTGTAGTTGAAATCTTGCCCACATTAATTTGGTCAGCCAGATAATTCTGCAAAGTGTAAGGCAATACGAAATATCCATCGGCCAGTCCCTGCATCAAGGCGGAGGCACCAAGGCGGTTGGCGCCGTGGTCGCTGAAGTTGGCTTCACCAGCGGCAAAGAGTCCAGGGATAGTGGTCTGCAGCTCATAGTCGACCCAAAGGCCGCCCATCGTGTAATGGATGGCGGGATAAATCATCATCGGGGTCTCGTATGGGTTCTCGTCGGTGATTTTTTGATACATCTGGAAGAGGTTGCCGTATTTCTGCTCAACGGCCTCTTTACCCAAACGCCGTATGGCATCCGCAAAATCGAGGTATACGGCATAGCCTGTGCCCACACCGTAACCGGCATCGCAGCGTTCCTTGGCGGCACGTGAAGCCACATCACGGGGAACGAGGTTGCCAAAGGCGGGATAGCGGCGTTCCAGATAATAGTCCCTGTCTTCCTCGGCAATATCGTTGGCTCTCAGTTTACCCGCACGGATGGCTTCAGCGTCTTCCTTTTTCTTGGGCACCCAGATGCGTCCATCGTTGCGCAGGCTTTCGCTCATCAGCGTGAGTTTGCTCTGATAGTCACCATGCACGGGGATACAAGTCGGGTGAATCTGCACATAGCAAGGATTGGCGAAAGCGGCGCCTCTGCGGTGACACACCCAAGCCGCGCTGCCGTTACTGTTGATTGCGTTGGTGCTAAGGTAATACAGGTTGCCGTAACCGCCAGTGGCCAACACCACAGCGTGAGCCGCATAGCGTTCCAAGTCGCCGGTGACAAGATTCCTCACAATGACGCCGCGTGCCCGTCCTTCCACCACCACCAAGTCCATCATCTCGCAGCGGGTGTGCAGCTTCACCGTGCCCCGAGCTATCTCGCGACTCAAGGCTCCGTAGGCACCTAATAATAATTGTTGTCCTGTCTGTCCTTTGGCGTAGAAGGTGCGACTGACCTGTGCGCCTCCAAAAGAGCGGTTGTCCAATAGCCCACCGTAATCGCGGGCGAAGGGTACGCCTTGCGCCACGCATTGGTCGATGATGGCACCGCTGACCTCGGCCAGACGGTATACATTGGCCTCACGAGCACGATAGTCACCACCTTTGATGGTATCGCGGAACAAACGTTCCACGCTGTCGCCGTCGTTCTGGTAGTTCTTTGCCGCATTGATGCCTCCTTGGGCAGCGATGCTGTGGGCACGACGGGGTGAGTCGGAGATGCAGAAGATGTCGACATTGAAGCCTAAAGCGCCTAAAGAAGCGGCAGCTGAGGCTCCTGCCAGTCCAGTGCCGACCACGATGATGTCGAGTTTGCGCTTGTTGGCCGGGTTGACCAGTTTCTGCGAGGCTTTGTAGTTGGTCCATTTTTCTGAGAGCGGACCGGAGGGTATTTTGGAGTCTAGTTTCATATCAAGCGGCTTGGAAGAATGTGACGATAACAACAACAGCGAACATCAGGCAGACCACCGTGGCATAGATGATGCCGATAATCTCGATGGCCTTGCCGTATTTATAATTGTAGAGGCCTAAGGTCTGGAACATGGCCGCGAATCCGTGGCGCATGTGGAACCAAACCACCACAAAGAATACCATATATGCAATGGCGATATGCGGAATTTGGAACTTCTCTCGCGCCTGCTCATAGAAGTTGAGGTTGCCGTCCACGAGGCCGATTTTCACGAAATAAAAGTCCATGAAATGCGCGAAGAGACATACGAGGATGAGGATGCCGGTCCAGACTTGCAGCTTCGAGCCCACATGTGTCTTCGAGCGTTGCGGCTTGTGATAACCTTTCGGTCGCGCCATCTTGTTGGTGATGGCCAACCAAATCGTCAAGACAATGTGGAGCAGAAACGCGCCCAGCAGAATGATTTCAAAGACCTTTACAACATAGTTCGTGCCCATGAAATCACAAAAGGCGTTGTACCATTCGCCACCGTCGTTGCGGAGAATGAGCAGGTTGGCGGCAGCGTGAAACAGCAGGAAGATACTCAAGAAGACACCAAGCAGTGCCACAAAGATTTTCTTGCTGATGGAGTGGATTTTAGGTAGATTCATATCAAGAATAATTTGACTGCAAAAGTACTCTTTTTTTCGATTGATGGAACATAAGCCTCTCATCGTTTGACGAGTCGTTTCAAAACGGTGCCTTGCGGTGTGACGACTTTCAGCATATATAGTCCGCTCGGAAATCCTTGTAATGCAATGGTGTTGCAGGGGTTTTCCATTTCTTTCCGCCACATTTCGCGACCGTCGATGCTGTAAAGGACGACTTCGGCCACTGTTCCTTCAGGCAGGTGCAATATCACTTCATCCTGGGCTGGATTAGGACTTATTGAAATCGTTGACCAGTCGTTTTTATCAGCAACACCTACCGATGGTGCCTCCACACGGACGAGTCGCGTCGCAGTTGCGGACAGGCAATGGCGACTCACGGTTTGCTTGACAAGATAAATTCCACTCTGTGGGAAGGTGTGCCAAACCATCGTGTCGGTGGTCTGCATGGTTTCGCCATCGCCGAAATTCCATTCCTGTTCTTCAAACAGTTTGCCCTTGCTGACGAAACGGACATTGAGGAAATCCACGCTGTCGACGACAAAACCCGCCTGCGGCAAGGGTCGTTGCCATTGCCATAAAGAGTCGTAAACCACCTTATGCACGGCAGCATGGATGGCTTGAGCTGTAGGTTCGATAAGACCGGCATCATAAAGAATGCTGTCAGGGTCGCGGCCAAAAATCATGGTATAGAATGCACATGCGGCAGCATAGCTTCCCGCCAGTGAGGGATGGCTTTCGTCAGACATATAGAGCTCGATGTCCTCGTTATGGTCGCGGAGATAATGCCACACACGGCCCACGGGGCACACCGAGGCGTCGTTGTCCTCCCCCATCTGCATATAACGTGCATACAGCAGGCTGTCCATACCCTCGTAGGTGTCCATCGGCGGGTAGCCAAACTCTGTGTCGCCGTTTTTGCGTCCCCAAGTCATGAAAAACATCGGCTCGGCACAAGGGTTGTGTGCATAAATGGAATCCACCAGCTGCTGCGCGAAGGGATACACATACAGCGCAACCGAATCCATCGGGAAGGCCGGCAGCTGGCTTTGCTCCTGCATCACCACAAAGTCCCAGCCGCCTTCGCAGATCAACGTCATCGACTGATTGTGGCAGTGCATCTCGAAAGTGCAACCGCCTGGGGTGCTGCTGCGGTATTCCATGCTTTCGCCCATGCTTTGGGCGATATCGGCCACCATTTGCGGAAGGTTATTGGACTGCGTGTAGCTGTTGCCGACGAACAACACACGCCGTGGCTCCTGGCCAAAAACTGCAAGGGCCCCGAAGACCAAAAAGATGATGATGGCTGTCCTGGATTTTTTCATCTGGAGAATTTCTGGCAAAAGTACAGGTTTTTCGATTGATAGACAAATTATTTGTTTTTGTCAGAATCGGAGCAAATTGTGTATTTTTGCATCCATCAATCAAACACATACAAGCCATGTTACAAAAAGGAACAAAAGCCCCTTACTTTGAAGGGCACGACGAGAACGGAAATCTCGTGAAACTGACTGATTTTGCCGGCAAGAAGCTGGTGCTTTACTTCTATCCCAAGGACAGCACCCCGGGCTGCTCCGCCGAAGCCTGCGACTTGCGCGACAACTACGAGCGTTTCCTCGCATTGGGCTATAACGTGCTGGGAGTGAGTCGCGACAGTGCCGCCTCGCACCAACGCTTCATCGCCAAATACAACCTGCCGTTTCATCTGATTGCCGACACCGACCTCAGCATCCTGAAGGCTTACGAGGCTTGGGGCGAAAAGAAGATGTACGGCAAGGTGACCGAAGGCACGCTGCGCACCACCTACGTCATCGACGAGCAAGGCGTCATCATTGATGCCATCGGCAAAGTGGACACCAAAAACCACACGGCACAGATACTATAAAGGTATCCTATATGGAGAACGAATCACAACCCGAAACACAGTCAAACGCCCCACCGGAATCGATTACCACGGTATGCCTCAATTGCGGAAAGGTGTTTGAAGGCAACTACTGCCCCCAGTGCGGACAAAGTGCCCAAACGGGTTGTTTCACCTTCAAGTTTCTCATCGAAAATCTCATCGCCGCCTTTGTCGGGAAAGACGGCGGTTTCTGGTTCACGTTCAAGAACCTCTTCACCCGTCCGGGGGGCATGATTGTGGAAATCCTCAACGGCAAGCGCAAGCGATACTTCTCCCCCTTCCCCTTGTTGTTTTTCACCCTGACGCTGTATATCCTGGTGTTTACCTTTACGGGCAGCCGCACCACTTACTACCTCGATGAAAAGGAAGAGGAGGAAATCATGGCTGAGCTGGAAGAGGCTCCTGATGAAAACCGCTTGGCGGAGTCTGCTGACCGTTATACTGTATTACCTCTTATTAGGAGCGCTCCTTTTGGTAGCAGTCGTGGTCATCAGCGTGGTTTTGACCCTGTAATCGATGTCGGAATGGAGCAAAAAAGTTTGTAATGCCTTTTTCTCATCTCGCTTTTTTTCAGTGCTTTACAATTTTGTTTTGTCAAAAAAGTTTGTAATCGGGCCTCCAAAATATACTTTGGCTTGGTGAAATGCGTTATCTTTGCAGTCACAATCAATTTTGAAATGCCATAATAAAAAGATGTATAACTAAAAATGAAAGTTATGAAAACAAGTAAGACCTTCAGCATCGCCATGGGATTGCTTCTGACAGTCTCCCTCGCCTCGTGCCAGAAAGAAGTGCAACCCGGTGCGTATTCACCCAAGAAAAAAGTCCAGAGGATTTACTACGCCTTGAGCGGCCAGGAGAAAGAACCCTTCCAGCACTGGGAATGGAACGGCGACCACCTCAGCTCCATCACGCATTACCACGACTACGGACTGAAAGGCGACACCTGGATTGAGGACTTCACCTACGAGAACAACCGCATCACCCGTGTGGACAACTACACAAACGCGGAGTACGTCACCTACGACTATGACGGCGACCACCTGAAGACCGTCACCATGTTCTACCAAAACTCCATCATCAGCACCTGGACCATCAGCTACGACGGGAAGCACATCAACAAGATGGCCGGCACCCTGTATGGTGCGAAGAAAGGCGCCAAGCTCCACCTCAACCCCCTGTCGCACCTGCTCCCGCCCGACGTCTGCGCCAACGTGACGAAACACGGGCAACAGATGGTTGAGCAATGCCAAAAGGATGATGCCATCAGCGTTGTCCTGCTGTTGACCTGGACCGACGACAACATCAGCAAGGTGGTCTATACCGGCGACGGCGAATATCTGAACATGCAGCTGCAATACGACGACATGAACTGCCCGTGGTACGGCTTCCTGGGCGGCCTCGAAGACTATCTGGTGAACTTCAGCACCGGGCACACCGGATTCACCCAACACAACCTGACCTCCATCGTCATCACCGAAGACCAGTATGTCGACTCCGTCTGCTTCGCCTACCAGTACGACAGCGACAAGTACCCCGTCTTCCAGACCATGTACTACGCCGACGACATCGACGACAAGACCATCCTTTATTTCGAATACTAAAACCTTAGCGATATGAAAAAGACCTGTTTCCTCACTCTGATAGCGGCCTGCATGCTGTGGATGCTGCCCTGCTGCAAGCCTACCGAGGACCCGAGCCACATGACCGATCAAGTGGTGGTGGCCACCGCCGAGCCCTCCTTCATCACCGCCCGCACCGCCACCTGCGGCGCCGAAGTGACCGCCCCCAACCCCGGACTGCTGACCGAGATTGGCGTATGCTGGAGCACCTCGGCCAACCCCACCGTCGACGATTTCGTGGTGAAAAGCCACAAATGCTCGCAGCCCTTCAACGGCCTGCTGACCAGACTGGAGCCCAACACCCAATACTATATGCGCGGCTTTGCCAAATACGGCACCGAGTATTGCTACGGCAGCGAGAAGACCTTCACCACCCTCGACAGCAGCCACCCGGGAGCCTCGCCCGTCACCACCCCCGAGCCCTTCGAGATTACAGCCACCAGCTTTGCCTGCCACATCACCGTCGAGTCGTTGGGGGTTGCCAACTGGTACATCGGCCTCTGCTACAGCCGCGAGCCGGATTTCACCTACGGCGACGCCGAAGGGTCGGCCTTGGGCGAGTATTACGTCGAGGACGGTGTCTACCAAGCCGACATCTATTGCTATGAGCTGATGCCCGACACCCATTATTATTACCGTGCCTTCGTGTTCTATCGCGACGAATACACCAACGAATACGTTTTCTTCTACGGCGACATCCTCAGCTTCAGCACGCCCGACATGCCCTTCGTCCTGGAAATCAACACCTACGAGCCTGACTATTACGGGGGTTCCTACATGTATGCCTACGGCGGCGGATACTGCACCAAGCCCCTGCTGATCAACCAGCTCGGCTTCTGCTACAGCAAGACCAATGCCTATCCACAATACGACTCCGACCTTCACACCTGGGTTGCCACACCCACAGGCGATGACATGTATTTCGACTTTAGCAGTGTCATTTCTAACCTGTCGGCCAACAGCAAGTATTACGTCAGGAGCTACGTGCGCTACAAGACCGACAGCATCAAATACGGAAACGTGGTGTCCGTCGACACCTACAAATAGCCTTTCTGTAAAGCCACACAATATTATGAAAAAAGCCGCCCCGACTGGAGCGGCTTTTTTCTTACCTCAAATCCACCACCACGGTGACGGGTAGGCTCTGCGAGCACACCACCCCCACACCGTTCTGCACGTTGGAATACACCTGCACAGGCTCGGTGAACAAGGCCAGCAGGTCGTCGGCATAATCATAATTTGAGTAGGATTTGGCAAACTGATACAAGGAATAGTCCACCCGCGTCACCTCCATGACCAAAGGCTTGTAATGATAGCTTTCGATGGAGTAAGCCGTGGTATTCATATTAATGGTGTATTGCGACCCGTCAAAATAGGTGTCGTTGAACATATTGTATTCCCCGCGACCGTAATAGTCGCTGCCTCCGAACAGATCGTCCACATGCACGATGTTCATAAAGTCGGCAAACACCGGGTCGCTTGTCGTGAAGTTCGACAAGCCCTCCTGAGGGTTGAGATTGTAATAGTCATTGCCTGAAGGGTCGTCAATCTTCAGCGAGAGATAGACTTTATCGAGTCCACCACCATCAAGGTTGGACTCAACACGGAGGGTGTCGAAGCTGATGACGTTGGGGGCGTAAGGGATGGTGGTTTCAGCCACCGCCACCTCATCAAACTCGCTCGAACTCACCTCGAAACGAAGCTGGTCGCCCTCGCAGAGGATATACTCGCCCTCGCAATAGACGTAGGCATAGATCGGACGCTCTTCCAAGTATTCGCCTATTGAGTCATTCCAAGCCCAATAGGTCTCCATCACCATCGAATCGCGCACCTGAAGGGCTTCCTTGAAGACGCCGTTCACATACAGGTCGGCATGGACGTCCTTCACGCGGAAATCGTTTTCGGTATTGATGTAGAACGACGTTTTCTCCACACTGAGTCGGGCCGGCTCGCCCACATGCTGTATGCCGTTCACCACCATCAAGGGCTCGGGGGCGATGTCTTCAAACATGATTTCCTTTTCGCAGGCGGTCAGCGCCACCATCAACATCATCATTGAAAATATTCTAAAGTATCTCATAATATCCAAATTTCTAACTATTTAACTTTTAACTATTAACTACCAACTATCAACTACCAACTACCAACTATCAACTACCATTTGTATTGCCAGCTTACGGTAGGGATGATGGGGAAGATGCAAATCTGACGCAAGGTCTTGGCTTGCTGAACCTGCCCCGTCGAAGAATACCAAGTATAGTCGCGTGGAAACACGATGAACGGGTTGTTGTGGCACAGGGCGTTGTAGATGTTGATGCTGAAGATGCGCTCGCAGTGCTTCTTCTGCTTGTGGAAGTTCACCACAAGGTCGAGCCTTTGGTAGCTGTTGAAGCGGTAGTTGTTGCGGCTCTCGACGTGCTGCACCACGCTTTGGTTGGAATAACCGTGGTAATTGTAAAGCCCCAAGGCGTGGTAGCCCTGCAGCGGCAGCGTGGCGCAGTTGCCCGAGCTGTAAATCCAGGTGGCTCCCATGTCGATGCGCTTGTTGAACTCGTACATCAGCACGATGTTGAGGTCGTGCCTGCGGTCGTACTTGGCGGGAAATACCTTGCCGAAGTTGAGCTCCTGTCCGGGACGGTTGAAGAGGCGGTCGGTATGCGACCAGGTGTAGCCCACCCAGCCGGTGAACTTGCCCACCTGCTTTTGGGCAAACAGCTCGATGCCATACGACCAGCCGTCGCCCATCACCACCTTGTCCTGCCAGTCGGTCTGGTCGAGCGAGAAGAACGACGAGCCGTCCTTGTATTCCATCACGTTGCTCATCTTCTTGTAGTAGCCTTCCACCGAAAACTCGAAGCCCTTCCAGTCGTAGAAGGCACCCACAGCCACCTGGTGCGAGTTCATCGGCACGATGTTGCCCGTCACCGGCACCCACAGGTCGGTGGGCAGGCTGATGGCGTTGCTCGACAGCAGGTGGATATACTGGCTCATGTAGGCATAGCCCGCCTTCAGCGAGAAGTTTTCGGTCAGCAGGGCCCTGGCGCTCAGTCGGGGCTGGAGGCTGTGGTAGGTCTTTTGGTCGACGGTGAAGGTCGAGTAATGCAGTCCGGCGTTCAGCTTGAAGAAGTTGCTGATTTCCCAGTTGTCTTCAATATAGAGGTCGGTCTCCAAGGCCCTGATGCGGGCGTCGTCGGTCACGCTGTCAAAGGCATACTCGGTCTGCGCGTTCTCGGTCTCCTTCAGATGGATGGCCGTGGTGGTCGGGCTGTAGGTGTGGTGCGTGAGGTTGGCGCCGAACTTCACGTCGTGGCGCTCCAAGGGCTTGTAGTCGAAGTCGACTTTGCCGCTGAAGTCGTAGATGCCCGAATGCACCCCCAGGTCCATGCTCTCCGTCGAGTTCGTCTGAGGTCCGTTCCATTCGGTGGCATAGCCTGCGCCCATGCTGTGGCGATACTGGGTGTAGGCCCCCGTGACGTTCATGAAGAGGTTGGGCTGAATCACGTGGTTCCAGCGCAAGGCAGCCACGCGGTTGCCCCATTTCCAGTCGAGGTTGAGCCGCTCCGAATAGTTGGTCCCGCCGTCAGCAACGCTCTGGTCTTCTTTGGATTTCATTCGGGCATACACCTTGTCGTCGCCCGAATAGACGCTGAGGAAGAGGCGGTCTTTGTCGGAAAACTTGTGGTTCACCTTCAGGTTGAGGTCGTAGAAATAGTAGCCTGCCCAGGCGGAGCTGCGGCCCGATTCGGCCTCCTGCTTGGCCAAGATGTCGGCCAAGGGTGCGGTAATCAGGTCGTAATAGGTGCGACGGAACGAGAAGTTGAACGAGGTCTTGCCTTTGACGATGGGACCTTCCACGTTCACCTTCGAGGCGATGAGGCCGATGCTGAGGTTGGCGTGGTAGTCATACATGTCGCCGTCTTTCATGCGCACGTCCACCACCGACGACAGGCGGCCTCCGAAACGCGCCGGGAAGTTACCTTTATATAAGGTGACGTTTTTGATGGCATCCGAGTTGAAGGCTGAGAAGAAGCCCGCCGCATGGTTGACGTTGTAGAGCGGCACACCGTCCAAGAGAATCAGGTTTTCGTCGGGGCCGCCGCCACGCACATACATCCCTGCCGAGCCCTCGGTGCCCGACTGCACGCCCGGCAACAGCTGCAGGGCCTTGATGACATCGGTCTCGCCAAACAGGGCCGGCACCTTTTTCAGCTGCATGACGGGCAGCTCGATGGTGCTCATCTGGGTGCCTTTCACGTTGCTCTCCATCGCTCTTGCCGTCACGGTCACCTCGTCCAGCTGGTTCGACTGGGTGACGGAGATGTTGATGACGGTGTCGTTTGTCAGGCTGAAAGCCGCCTCGAAGGGGGCATAGCCCACAAACGAGGCCTTCAGGCGCACCTCGCCCTCGCTGAGCTTCAGGGTGTAGTAACCGAAGTTGTTGGTCACCGTCCCCTTCATGGTCGACGCCTCGTACACCGAAGCACCGATGAGGGTCTCCTGGCTCTTGCCGTCCATGACGTAGCCACTGATGGTGTGCGACTTAGAGGGGTTTTGCGCCATCGCCATGCCCAAAGGCAAGAAAAGCGACAGCAACCATAGAATCATGGTTTTTGATTGATGATGAATAGATTGCATACTATAGGGTTGTTTTGCTATGGATGATACTTACTGTTGTCCTATTGCTCCACTTCTAACGCGGTTTTGCGGCAAATCGTATGGAGGCCCGAAAATTTCATGCCTGCCACTACCAGCAGCATCAGCATTAATTTCATTGTTGTTTTCATCAAAACAATCATTATCCTCACAAATAGAACCTAATTCCTCCTTTAATGTTGAATCGCTGCAAGCCTTCCCTGGAATTGCCCATGTCGATGATTTCCATGTGAGTGCCGTCGTCGTAGGTCACCTTCGACAAAGCGCCGATGTAGTACGAAGCCTCTGCACCTATGGCAATATGTTGGGTAAGCCTGTAATCATAACCCATACCCAAACCCAAACCGAAGGTGTGTCCACTCAATGTGTATTTGTAGCCAAATTCTTCGGCACTGTCCTTATAGCCCAAGTATCCTGCAAGGGCTTCAAGGCACAGCATGTGCTTGCCATTTTGGGATGAGGCTGACAATGCGCCCATCGATACGCCAATGAAGGTGATGGTATGGATGTCGCTTACCGTACCTTCATAATAGTTGCCGTCGTCATCGTAGGCATAGGCGTCCATCGCATTGCTGCTTGAGAACTGGTCATAATGCAAGCCCAAAGTGAATCCGTTTTTGATATTGAACCGTATGCTGGCACCATAGTCAAAGCCACGTGACAGCTTTTTCAAATAGTCCTTGTAATCGCCTGAAATGTCATTGGAAAACTTTGCCGTCCTAAAGGCATAGCCACCGTTCAACGCGATTTGGACGTTGTACTCTTTCTTGTTGCGCTCGGCTTTTCGGTTGGCCAGCTCCACGGGGTCGTCGATATAGTAGTGAGGGACATCCGTCAAAGGCAGACTGGTGAGTCTTCTGATGCCGTTGCGTTCATAGAGGAAAGTGATGGATTTGGCGGTTTTATCAGTAATGAGACACGGAATGGTGTCACCTTCTTTCAAGACAACATAGTCGTGGAAGTTTTCTTTTGCTGTTTCCGATAGGGCGATGGGCTCGATGTCGTCGCTGATGTTCAGCATATACGCTGCAATCTGATGACAATTGCTGCCGTTTTGTCCAGGATAGCTGTGCTGCACAATCTCGATGCCGTTGCCGCCTGCTGCCCTCACTTCTTGTTTGGCCGTTTCAAGAACGGTCTCCCAGTCGCAATGCGTGGTAAACCCTCCGTCCAACACCGAAACGTTTCCGATGACCTCTGCGTTTTCGGGGACGACATCACCAATGCCATACACTGTCACTTCTGTCTCGTTGCTGACAGGATGCATTTCTTTGATGATGTGCTTGTGCACTTTTGGCGAACAGGAACACAGCCCGAAAGCCAAAGTGATAAGGGTGCAAAATCTTGTTGTTTTCATATTCTAAAACTTTAAAAACGTTGTTCGTTAATTCATTTCGCAAAAGTACAGCAAAAAAACGCCGTTTTTTCAAGTTCGGAGGCCATTACAAGTTTTTGTCGCAAGAGTTTTTTGCAACAAATAGAAATACAACAGATTATAAAAAACCCATTACAACTTTTTCTTGTCAAACCCAGTCGGAAATCGGGTCTTTTCCAAGGGTTTTTCCGAGGTTGGAGCGGTATTTTGCTATCGAATTTTCGCTCAACCCGAGCAAGTCGGCCTCTTCCTTGATGCGGAAGTGGAGGAAATTCAAAAGGAGGATATGCCGTTCAGTTTCGTTCAATTCGGGGTGCTCTTCCTTCAGTTTTGCCACGGCTTGCGGATAGGTTTCGTCCACGGCTTCGATGATGCGCTGCAACCTGTTCTTGGTGTTCGATTGGTAGATGTCCGCGACGCGCTGCTGCAATATCTCCCGTGTGTGTTGTGCGGCCTGATCCACCTTGGTTTGCAATTCGCGTTGCTCCTCGTCGTGCCGCTGTTCAGTTTCGTTCAAACGCTGCGAAGCCTCATTCAAACGTTGCGAAGCCTCGTTCAAACGTCGTTGCGCCTCGGCTTCCTGCATTGCCAGACGTTTCTTGTGTCTGCGCCGCATCAGAATGACCACCACAGCCGACATCACCACCACCAAAGGCAACACAATAGCCCACCGCCTGCAGCACCTCCGTCCGGTTAATCTGTTTATAGTAATTCTTAAACAGCAGCTCCGCCACCAGCACTTGGCAATAATGCCCCTCAAACTCATTAAGGCTATCGACCTCCTCACTCCCCGCAAATTCCAGCATCACCGTCAAAGCACTGTCGGGCTGTTGCCACATCAGGGAGTCAATTCCCACCAGTGCCCAGCAGGCTGCCCCCTCGCCTTGAAGAGAAGACTGGGGAGAAGTCAATTTCTCGCATCCCGCCAGCAGCCACATCATGCCGAGCAATACAACTACCCTATGTCCAAAAATTCTCATTCTCACGCTGCAAAGATAGCAAAATTCTCATTTTTCTCATTTTCTCAAGTGAGAATAGTGAGAAAGCTGTCCCTGTCCCACAGGCGGAGGCTGTCCCACAGGGACGACTGCCTTATCGTTAAAAATGGTTGTCCCACGCTGTCCCAAGTGTCCCTCTGTCCCAGGGGTGGGACAGGTGGGACAGCGGGACACGTGGACAAGGGGACAGTAAGAATTATTTAGCATCCATTAACATCATAAACCCGTTAGACAAACTTTCATTTTAACACTTTGGTCTGGGGTTTCGGCTTTTTCATATCTCGTCTAACTTTGACTTTATATCAGTCCAACGTTGACTCGGCTGATTTCTAACTTCGATACACCTTTGATACAACTTTGACTCACCTTTGACTTACCTTTGACTTGGCCCTCAGGCAAAAAATCGGACGGGGTTTTAACAACGGCACCCAAGAATTTTAGGCTTAACTTTGCCAAACAACTTGATAAAGGCAGGTGACTTAGTTAAATGCACCAGTAAAGACTACAAAAAAAACTGTGCGGAGTAACCACTTCCGCACAGCATCAAAATATGAGAGTAATTATCGAAGGTTCACTATTCCTTTATCCATTTCCCTGATTCCGCTTCTTTGCCGTTAGCGATAACTTTCCAGATGTAGGTGCTTGAAGGCCAAGAGGTGGTGGTTATAGTGGTGATGTTGTCAGTAATCTCTTGTCCATAGACCATCCTCCAACTCATATCATACACCTCCACCCGCGCATCCTTCAGTCCCGTCCTGATATTCAGCACATCCTTCCCTGGATTAGGATATACAACCGCCACGACGAAACCAGCGTTATGGGCTTCTTCAATCCCGACAAGAGTCTCTTTTGATATTTTTATCAGGCAATTCCCTGTTTCAAGAGTTACTTCATCGCTTTTGTGGCAACTGATGAGGCATCCACCTTCAGGACAAGCCGCCATCGACTTCACCTCATAAGCATACTCATCTACGTGGTAAATTTCGCCCAATTTGTTCAGATTCTCGTCCAAATAGGCGATATACAGGTTGCGGTTTAAAAACTCGTTAGCCATAACATTATCCATCTGACCGACCATATACACATTGTCATCGTTGTCAAAACCAATGGATTGAAGTATTCCAGCACCGTCGTGACTTTGTGTGGTAAGACCCCAAGTGTAGTTCGTTTGGCGGAAGTTTTCGGCATCAAAAACGCTCATCATAATGTCTTCTACAATAGCAGGATTGCCGCCGTATTCTGGATAGTTGATGATGTTATTGGAGTATGTCTTTCCATTGGCAGGATTGGTTTTAAGAAATGCAAAACGGCAACATTGGTAAGGCCACGACATTTCTTCCACGTTTTCCTTCACCGTCAAGGTGTTCAAATCGGAATCCAATGTGTAGCAATCCAACTTGGGTGAACCGTTACTGCGCAAAATGATACGACAGCCTAACGAATCGGGAGCCGGAAGCGTGTGATGACGGTCTTGTCCACGAAAACCTTCCATCAATCGTTGACCGACAAGATGTCCTTTGTCGTCAAATTTGAGGAACTGCATGGCTTCAGTTCCATTGATATGGTATTGGCTGTGAGGTGGATAGGTGATAATAACATTGCCGTCTTTATTTACGACCATGCCTGTGTTATAAGGATAGAAAGTCCTGTCGTCATCATAGTAATCATCGGTCTCCCAATCCAATTGGAGGACTGAAAACGAAAGGTCGTCATTCAAATCCACCCGATAGAAAGTGGCGTTGTTGCCTATTCTTTTTGCGTAAAACATCACTAAATTGCCATTTGAAAGGCGTTGTAATGGGCTAATCCAAACGACCTCGGCGTATTCTTCCGCTGAAAACAGTTGCTGTGAAGCCAGTTCCTCGCCTTCATCAGTCATCCTGACAAATTGGATTTCCGCAACGTTCCAATTGAAGTCAACCATGGTTTTTTTAGCGACAAAAGTGTGTGCATCTTCGAAAACCATACTTGAAACCCATGAGTTGGGCGACCAAACAATTTCATCGAGTTCTTGCCCTTGCATCGTCACCCCTCCCGCCATCAGCAGGAGTGCAAGCAGGGGGTAAAGTTTTGTTGCTTTCATAGTATTGTTATCTTATTTGTGTAAACTTTTCCTTCCGCATCCGCAATGCGCAGCAGGTAAACGCCTTGCGGCAAGTCCGCCATATTAATCTCATTCATCCCCCGCACCATATTAACCCTCTGCCCGATGGCATTATACACCTCCACTTCGGCAGCCTCAACGCCTTCAATAACAACCCTATCCTTTGCCGGATTAGGATAGACATTGATCTGCAAAGCATTTTCTTCAAGTCCACTAACAGGTATCATCGCCGATTTGTAAACGAATCCGTTTTCGGCGGCAATGTAGAAAACCGTGTCCACGCCATCAACCGCATATAAATCCCTACATTGCACTATACCGTTGTTCTCACAATCCGGAATGCCTTGTTTGACCCATTCGCAGTGTTCCCATCCATCCTTCATAATGAATGGGTTCGTGGCTGTCGAGCCTTTCATCAAAGTCATGCCCGTAAGAATGCATCCATAAGTGTCTGAAGTGTATTTGCTATGGCTCACATTCCCCATACCATAATAATCAATAATTGGGCATTCAACGTTCAAATAAGAAGTGGTCTCAAAACCATCTTCTGTCACGAAAAGATTATACATGCCTTCGCTGAAATAGCCATACATTTCCACATGGTTCTTGTCGAAGAAATGCGTGACAACAGAATAATCGAAATACGCACCATTAGTAACAACTTCGTTCCAAGTCAGTCCCGAATCGGTCGTTTTATAGATGTGAATACCAGCTTGATAAGCAAAATAAGTATCAATTGCAACAAGATACCCTGTTTCATCCTCAAAGAACAGCTCACAATGATTCACCATTTCCAATTCAAATGGAGTCGAAGTAAAACTCTGTCCTCCGTCCGTGGTTCGCCAAAGGACGGCATCTTTTGTAAAGAGGAAATAGGTTTCTTCGTCAACCACACACAAATCGCTGGAACGAATCCAATCAGGCCATTCCAAATGCACGAACTCCGTGTTGGGGAGTTCCTGCCAGGTCTCGCCGCCATCGGTGGTTTTTACGATAACGCCTTTATGGTTGTCGTTATTCCACCAGCAGGAATCACCGCAGGCATAGCCCACCTGAGCATTGGCGAAGGCAACATGAATCATGTCGTAGCCTTCCTTTTCAAACTTGACTGTCCATGTTTCGCCGCCGTCAACGGTTTTCAGGATTTTGCCGTTTTCGCCACAGGCAACCACCTCATTCTTGTCAAGACAAGCCACGCCAAAAAGGTTCTCGGTAACGCCCGTCGGAATTTCCTGCCAGCCTTCCACAAGCTGGGCTTGCATCACGCCGCAAACAAGCATTGCGGCAAGGATAAATGATAATTTCTTCATAGTTTATTCTGTTTTTAAGATTTGTTGTTAGCAAAGTTACACAATCCCTCATTCCCTCAACACCTTCCGTGTGAGGCATATCTCCGCATTGCGGATTCTCAACATGTACATTCCTTTGGGCAAGTCGCCCATCTCTATCCAACTGCTTTTGCCGCTGAAGGTCTTTGCTGCCACCACCTGGCCACTCATGTTGACGAGTTCCATTTCAGTGGCCTCAGCCTCGTTGGGCAGCACCACGCAAACCGTGTTGTTCGTGGGATTGGGATAGATTTCCGCCAAAGCCTCTTGCTGTATTGGCATTTCAGGAACGCTTATCGTACTATAGTCCACGGTATCCGTAATGTGGAACAACCAATAATCCTTCAAATGGTGCGGAAACTCGGGATTGCTCAATTGTGCGCAATTCGTGCAGTTCACGTCACCACTTGAACCGCTCGGAGGGCAGATCAAATTCCCAAGAACGGTATATTCCCTGTCGTTATGCTTGATGACATCCGTGATACTGGTTGAGCCAGCACCTCCAGCCGAGCCCAAGCAGCGTTCCCACAACAGATTGCCGTTGGCATCAATTCGGAATATCCAGCCTACGCCTTCATTCCATTCGTCCAAATTGATTTGACTGGCACTTGCCACGTCGCCGTTTCTGGAATGGGTGTTTCCGAAAACGATAAATCCGCCATCTTCTGTCCGAAACGTTTTCAGCAAAAAATCATTGTCAGAGCCTCCGTAACACTTACTCCAAATGATATTGCGGTTATTGTCCACTTTCCAAAGCCAAATGTCAGAAGTGTATGGACCGTTGGGAGAGTTGTGCAATGTGCCATAGTGCCATCCGCTGCCTTCCAAGTCACCGCTGTTGCAATTGGCCTGACCTCCAAACAGATACCCGTCATTCAATTCGACGACATCGATAAAACCACTATTCTCCTGCCTTTCTGGGGCCGTGTTCGCGCATCCGTAGCACTCATGCCACTCTATTTCGCCCGCCTGGCTCAACTTTACCAAGGTGGCATTAGACAATATTTCTGGACAACGTATGTTCCCTTCCCCATAGGATTCGTTTTGCATACACACATAATAGCCCCCGTCCGAGGCCTGTTGGACAGTGAGAACGCTTTCATAAAGGGCTTGTGAGCCTAAGGTCAGTTCCCATTCCAAGTTGCCGTTTCGGTCATGCTTGATGAGCCAACCATCGTAGCCGCCAAAGATGTGGCCGACATCGCCACCCTCCATGTCGTAATCTCCGGAATTGATAATGCCGCCGTCGCTGGTGTACAAGCGACCGCCTTCATATAAATGTCCATACTCATTGCCAAAGCAAACGCGCCACAACTCATTACCATTGGAATCAATCTTAATGGTTGTAAGATTCCTTGCCCCATAGCAATCCCATTGGCCTACCAAAAAGTACTCGCCATCAGCGTTTTCATCCTTGAAAATCTTCACGAACAGGCTCATGATATCGAAGCACCAACCTTCCATGAATTCATAATTGTCTTTACTGATTTTTGCCGCCCAAGTCCGTTGGTGGTTCCCATCGCATTGTATATGTCCTGTTCCAATGGAAGAAGGTTCCATCAGGCCAGCAACCAAGAAGAAATCCTCCTCTTCAACTATTGAATAGGCGATGTCGTCGCCATATCCCCCAAAACATTGCTGCTTGTCGATACGGATTTGCGCTTGCATCGTCACCTCTCCCGCCATCAGCAGGAGCGCAAGCAGGGTGTAAATTTTCAAGTTTTTCATCTTTGTGTACATTTATTATAATTCGTTGCACACAAAACTATAGCAAAAACCCGCTGAAAAAGCAAGATTAAGCCCCAATACAGATTTTTGTTGAAAGGTAGTTTTGAAAACCAATGATTTACGGAAAAAGAATACAGGTTTTTTCTTTAGGCAAGAAGTGCGGAAATCGGGTCTGAACCAGCCTTTTTGTTGAGGTTGGAACGGTATTTCATGATGGTGTTTTCAGCAAAACCCAACAGATCGGCTTCTTCCTTCCCACGGAAGTGGAGGAAATTAAGCACGGCGATTTGTCGCTCCGTTTCATTCAGGTCAGGGCAAGCAGTGGCCAGTTGCTCCAAAGCAAACGGATAGGCGGCTTCAAACTCGGCCATGATACGCTCCATGCGGTTGTTTACTTTCGAATGATAGATGTCGGACACCCGTTGCAGCAGCATTTTGCGTGCCTGTTGTATGGTTTCATCCTGTTGCTTTTTGATGGTCTCTTTGTGCAGCCTTTCTCTTTCTTCCAATGCTTTTTGCGCTTCCGCATGTTGTGCTGCCATTTGTTGTTTACCTCTGCGTCGCATCATGAGTGTTGCAGCCACCATTACCACCACCAAAGGCAGCACTACGGCAAGGGTTGTTCTCACAGCCTTTTTTCGCTCACGGAGCGAAGCGGTCACTTGTTTTTCCTGCAAATAGGTCTGGAACAGGTCGCTGAGTTTTGAAACCCGCGCCTGGTTTTCGGCATTCACGAATGCATCTTCTAATAGGAATTGGGCATAAGCATTGAATTTTATGGTGTCGCCCTCTTTTATGGCAATGTCATGCAATACTCGTGCTGCTAATGCTGCTCTGCTTGGGTCTTTCTCAAACACCGGTTCCAAATAGGCTTTTGCCGTGTCATCTTGGCCAGAATAATGATAGATGATTCCTAAGAACAGGTATCGGGCTAATCTTTCTGTTTCGTCAATGGCTTGTGCGGCCATGCTTCTCACACTGTCCAAGGCGATTATGGAATCTTTTTTGTATTCAAATAATGCTTGTGATGTTATTATATCTCTGTAAACCATATCATTTCTATCTGGCAGATGTTCCAATGCCAAATCATAATAATAGGATGCACTGTCCGTCACATTTAGTTTATCATATTGTTTTCCTATTCTGTATAGAATTTTGGAACTGCCGTATGGAGAAGTTGGCGCAATTTCATTATAAACCAAAGCCTGCTTGCCGCAATAGATAGCTGGCTCTTGCATGAATTGTGCAGAGAAAATCTCTACAAGGCGGTTATAAGTCAAAGCCATAAACCGCGCTTTCTTTCCCACTAGCTCATTCTCGGCAAAATGGTTTTCCATGATTCGCAAGGTGTTGAGGTATTCGGTGCAGGCCTCAATGAGGCTGTCGCGCTCATAATATCCCGCACCATTAATATAATGCGCCCGTGCCGCCAAAAACGCATCGTCAATGGTATCAAAATACCCTACCGCCTGCAGCACCTCCGTTCGGTTGCTCTGTGCATAGTTGTTCTTAAACAGCAGCTCCGCCATCAGCAGTTGGCAGTAATGCCCCTCAAACGCATCGAGGCTGTCGGCCTCGGGACTTGCCGCAAACTGCATCATCACCGCCAAAGCGCTGTCGGGCTGCTGCCACATCAGGGAGTCAATCCCCACCAGCGCCCGGCAGGCTACTCCCTCTCCTCGAGGAGAGGGCTGGGGTGAGGTCGGAAGAGGCTGGCAGGAGGATAGGACGGCCAACAAAACAATCGCTATGTATAGGTGAAGTTTCATGGAGGCAAAGATAGGGAAATTTGGGGAAAGTTATGCAAAAAACTATTATCGCCATGCCGTTTGTTTACCCTTCCGTATCTTCTTTCTATCAAAAGCTATAATGAAATTTGCTGCATTGTCCCAAAAACTATATTTTTGCAGTGCTAAAACACCATCCCATGACCATCGAGGACATTAAACGGATTATTTCGGACGACGAGACCAAGCACCTTGAACTAAAGAAAACAACAGGGGAGCTGAAAGATGGTATGCATTCCGCTTGCGCTTTCTTGAACACCGAAGGCGGTTGGCTCATTTTTGGCATTGCACCCACTTCGCTTAAAATCGTCGGGCAAGATGTTACCGAAAGCACACGCCGCGAATTAGCGCAAGCTTTGGTTGGAATGGAACCCGCCGTTGATGTTTCCGTTGAATACATCGATGTCCCAGACGGAAAGGGCAAACAGCTCATCGTCTTACAATTTGATGGTTGGGTTAGAGGGATGGTACCTTACACTTATCATGGCTGTCCTTATATTCGCGTAGAAAGCACCACCAAGATAATGCCGCGAGAAATGTTTGAAGAGCGTTTGCGCGAAAGCAAGCCCGGCAAGTTCGCCTGGGATGCCCAAATAGCTGAAGGTGTTGTAATAGACGATTTGGACGAAGAGCGCATCCGTAACGCTGTCCGTCTTGGCATTGCTGGAGGTAGAATCAACGCTTCGGCCGAAGGCGAAACGGTTGAATCGCTTCTGCGAAAGTTCAACCTTTTGAAAAACGGTTGTCCTACCAATGCCGCCGTGATGCTATTTGCCAAAAACACGGATGACTTTCCCCAAATGCTTTTGCGCATGGCTTATTTCGATGGAACGGACAAGAATGTTTTCATCGACAACAAGCAGCAAACGGGAAATTTCTTTGACCTTCTTGATGCGGGAATGGCGTTTTGCTTCCGCCACCTGAGTTTGAGCGGCAAGATTGTAGGCCTACGCCGCGAGGAACATCTGGAAATCCCAGCTGAAGCTTTGCGCGAAGCCTTGATAAATGCTTTATGCCATCGCCAATATGATGACCCAAGGACATCCGTCAGCCTTGCCATCTACGATGACAGGATTGAGATAATGAATCCCGGACGTTTCCCCATGGGGTTGACCGAAGAAACCATTATGGAACCTCACGATTCGTATCCAACCAATTTGAAGATTGCACAAGTGCTTTACCAAACCACCTATTCAGAGAAATGGGGGTCTGGTGTAAAGCGTATGACGGACTTGTGCAGGGAGCAGCATCTTCCAGATCCGCGTTTCCATTTGGGGAAAGGAAGCGTATGCCTGGTGTTCACAAAGGCACAAAATGGAAACGCTAGTGACCTAAAAGGGCAGAAAGAGGACAGAAACGGGCAGAAAGAACTTACTGAACGCCAGCTGCTTATATGTGCTTTAATAAAAGCCAATGACCAGATAACCATACCAGAAATGGCCGTTAAGACCATTTCTTCTGTCAAATCTGTTCGTCGTGACCTTGAAATCCTTCGTCAAAAAGGTTTGCTAAAACGGGAAGGCGGAAGAAAACAAGGTCATTGGATTACTCCATCAGAATAATGTAAAAATTCCGTTTACCCAACAAACGCACATACGACAGAAAACAATCCCTATGTAAATATGCAGTTTCATGGGGGCAAAAGTAGGGAAACTCTGAAAGAATGTTGGGAAGACGAGGGGGCTTAATGGAATGAAGAGGGAATCACGCATCCAGCCTTACTTCTCATGCTCCGAATATCCTGAATATTACCAACAATGCTAATCAGCCCAAAGGTCATCAGCAACGAAAGCGCTGTGGCGGTAAGGATTCGTGAGTTGGCGGCAAGCCAGGAGAGCCAGCCGGTTTGCACCCGGAAGGTGAACAAAGGAACGGCGGCAGGCGTGGAAAGCAAAAACGCTATGGTGACAGCTCCACTGATGATGCCCACGACAAAGGCGACCACCAAGGCCATCTTGTAATGGCGAATCGTGGCCTCCTGATGCTGCTTGATGTACTCCACAGCATCCAGACGCTTGTTGAGCGAGGCCATAAAGGCTTCGTTGTCATCGAATTGAGGTTTCTGGGCGAGGAAAAGATCCTCGAGGGCTTTGTCTTTGTTCATAGCTTCAGTTTTTCTTTCAGTTGGTCACGTCCCCGTGAGAGTTGTTTCTTTACGGCATCTTCCGATGCCTCGGTAATCGCGGCAATCTCCTTAATATTATAGCCGTTGAGATAAAACAGCGTGATGGCCGAGCGCTCTTTGGGCGGCAGGGTGCGCAAGGCCAGATAGAGGTCTTGATGCTCGAAGGAAGCATCGGCGGCAGTACTGCTGACGAGTTCCCTTGCCTCCTCGATGCTTTCCGTATAGCGCAGACTTGCCTTGTGGTTGAGGAAGGTGTTGTGCGCAATCTTGAAGAGCCACGAGCGAAACCTGCCCTTTTCCTGATAGCCTGTCGACGAGAGGTAAGCCTTCATCAGCGCATTCTGTGCGATATCGTCGGCTTCCTCCTTGTTGCCACAACAGAGGTAGAGCAAGAAGCCCCGCAAGGCCTCCTGCTCACGCTCCACAAGTTCTATGAATCCTTCGCGGGTCACGGATTATTTCTGTATGTTCATTTTGCTTTCCTCGGCTTCAATCTCCTTGGCGAGCATCTTTCTACCCACGCCATAGTTGATGATGAAGGCGGCACCTATGGCCAGAAGAATCACGCCGAAAGCAATGGCGGTCTGAACATCGTCTGCCATGTGAATCTTCTGTGTATCTTTGCTTATTGTATTAATAAGGAAGATGCCAAATCCAATCAAGCCGATGCCCAGTATAGTGGTGATGCAGCCCCAAAGCAGTTTCGCAAGCAGTTTTTCTTTCAGCGACTTTTTCTTAGATGAAATTTTTTTCATCAGTTCTTCGACATCCATGTCGGGATTCTTCTCGATGGCCGTCGTTACAATTTGCATACGGTCTTTTGACTCGTTAATCTTACGACGGGTTTCCAGCCAAATAAACACAATGGGAAGTATACACCCACATGCAATAACGGGAAGTGTGTTGATAAATTCCACCCAAACTACATTACTATTCATTTTCTTTTTGTTTTAGATTGTTAGACTTCTGTTTTATGAACCAGTTCGCTCCAATAACAAGTCCAGAGTCCAAAAGGTGACATCAATTTGAAATTTTTGTCCGGATAAAGTGTCCTTCCTGAATTGCGGCAAAGGTAGCGATGAGGCAAACCACCGTTGCACTGTATTTTATATCAATGAAAGATAACGTCAGCGGGAGAAGAAACAGCAACGCTCCTGTGACCTTATTCATCACACTGTGGACCGACACAAATTGTTTCTGGACAACATATCCTGAAACAATATTGATGAGCTTGATGAGTGCAATCACACCAATCCAAACATAAAGCCAAACGGGAATATCCATGACGGGGAGCAACTTGAACAGACAGACGATGACAAAAACGATATCTGCCATCGTATCCAGTTTGGCACCAAACTCACTGGCGGTATTTGTCTTTCTTGCGACCCAACCGTCCATTATGTCGGTAAGTCCAGCGGAGATGTATAACGAATAGAAAGCCGCTGAAAACACAGGGCAAAACAAGATGGCGATGCTACACAGGATGCGGATGCATGTGATGATGTTGGCCATAAGAGGGTTATTGTTTCCTCAAACCCACCACAGCGGCCACAACCTCAACCAACCCAAACACGAAATAGATGTTGCTCATGGCATTGAAGCCCCACACCCACCACTCGAGGACAATCCAAAGCATGAGGATGATACCGCAGGCAAGCACCGCCCAATAGGCCAAGGGATGCTTCTTGAACAACAGAAGGGCTGCCGCAAACTGTGTGAGGCCGTTCACCGCTAAAAGCACAAAACCCGAAGGGATGAAGTTTTTGAAAAAGACATCGGGCCAAGGCATCTTCGCCCTCAGCATTTCCAACAAGGGTTCCATGCCCCACTTGGCACCCGAAGGGTCAATCCACATCATCGCGGCACCGATCACCGCACCGATGCCGATGAACAAGGTCATAAATTTCAGGAATCCTTTCATGACGGTTCCTTTACAGCACGAAACTGCGGGGATAGAAATCGCTATAGAAGCGGCCATCCGTAGCCGTGAACTTCAGCACGCAATAGTTGGGGTCGGTGACGCCACCGGGATAATACTGTTCGTCGCCCTCGCGCCAAATCATCTCCTTGCTCTTGGCGTCCGTCAGTACTTCCATTGTGCCACGAAGCATCATACCCTTGAAGCCCTCGTTGTCGCTGAAATAGACGCAGGCCTTGGGATTAGCCTTATAATGTGCCACGCGCAATGAGAAGGTGTTGGTGGTAAAGTAGAACACCTTAATACCCTCACGGACGCGAGGCGACAACATCGCCTTGGTGCAGGGATAGCCCTCTTCATCCACTGAAGATATATAGGTAATCGGCAAATTGTCAGCCATCTCGGCAATCAGCGTCTTGACGGGGGCCAAAGCGGGATTCTCAGGCGTTGCGCCATCAGTAACCTTCATGGATTCCCTCCAACGTTTCAGATGCGGGAAGTACATCTTCATCTGACCGATGTATTCTTCCTTCGTGATGGGCTGCGGAAGTCCTTTGTTGACCTCGTCCACAAACTGGGCGCAATGTTCAATCATCTCGTCCATGGTGCAGTCTTGCAGGAACTTACCGCCCTGATAGCAATACATGCAATATTCTTCATTCTTGCTTCCGTCGGCATTGGTGCCGAGCACTTGGTCAGTCAGCGGCATTCCGCAACTCTGACAGAATTTCATTTCGTTTTCCATATTAATATTAATGTGTTTTTAGTCGAATCACTTTTTCGGACTCCCGCCGCCAAAATCGTCGTAGAGAATGTTTTCGGAGGGGACACCCAGATGGTCGAGCATATTAACCACAGCGGCACTCATCGGGCCGGGACCACACATATAGTATTCGATATCCTCGGGGGCAGGATGGCTCTTCAGATAGGTGTCATACATCACGTTATGCACGAAGCCTGCGGTGTAAGGGACACCTGCCGCATCGGCTGCGGGGTCGGGACGGTCCAAAGCCAAGTGGAAATGGAAGTTGGGGAAGTCCTTTTCGAGCTGGTGGAAGTCGTTCAAGTAGAACACTTCGTTCAAGGCACGGGCACCGTAGAAATAGTGCATCTCGCGGTTTCTGACGTTCATGGTCCTGGTCAGATGCATAATCTGGGCGCGAAGCGGAGCCATTCCTGCACCGCCACCGACCCAAATCATTTCAGGAAGCTGCGTCTCGCGTCCAACGTCCAAATGCTCTTTCACGTGAAACTCGCCATAAGGCCCCGACATTAGCACCTTGTCGCCCGGCTTCAGCGAGAAGATATACGACGAAGCGATACCAGGGTTGACATTCATGAAGCCGGAACGGTCGGGCTTGAAAGGCGGCGTGGCGATACGTACCGTCAGCATAAACACATCGCCCTCTGCAGGATAGTTGGCCATGGAATAGGCACGGATGGTGGGCTCGGTGTTGACGCAGCGTAGGTCGAACATCTTGAACTTCTCCCAAGCAGGGAGATACTCGGCGCCAATCAGCTCTTTGTCGAAGTCGGCATAGCTGAGGTTGAATTTCGGGATGCGAATCTGGGCGTATGAGCCGGGGATGAAATCCATGTGGGCACCCTCGGGCAGCTGCACCTTGAACTCCTTGATAAAAGTGGCCACATTGCGGTTTGAGACCACTGTGCATTCATATTCCTTGACATCCAGCACCGACTGCGGCACCTCAATCTTCAGGTCTTCCTTCACCTTCACCTGACAGCCTAAGCGCCAGTGGTCCTGTGCCTGCTTGCGGGTGAAGAAGCCCGCCTCGGTGGGCAGCAGGGTGTCGCCGCCTTCCACCACGCGACATTTGCACTGTCCGCAGTTGCCTTTGCCACCACAAGCGGAGGGGAGAAACACCTTCTGCTCAGCCAGAGTGGAAAGGAGCGAGTCGCCTTTCGCGACTTCCAATTCCTTGTCGTCGTTGATGGTAATCTTGGCCTTGCCGGCAGGCATCAGCTTGTTGCGTACCCATAGCAGCAGGGCGACAAGCAAAAGCGTGATGCCCAAGAAAACTGCGATGCTTAATAGGATGGTCGACGAAAAGCTCATGGGGATTTATTTCAGGAAGACGAAGAAAACGGCCAACACCAAGCAGAAAAAGGCCACAAGGTGGTTCCAATGCAAGGGCTGACCCTTGAAGATAAACGTAGCTATGATGGTGAACACCGTGAGGGAAACCACCTCCTGGATGACCTTGAGCTGCATCAGGTTGAACGGTCCGCCGCGTTCGATGAAACCAATGCGGTTGGCCGGAATCATAAAGCTGTATTCGCAGAGGGCGACGCCCCACGAGGCCAAGATGATGAGAAACAGCGGCCAGTCGGTCGTGATTTTCATCTCTTCCAACTTCAGATTCCCGTACCACGCAAACGTCATAAACACGTTGGAAACCACTAATAAAAGAACGGTCAACAAACCTCTCATATCGTTTAGATTTTTATTCCCATAAAGGCCATGAAGGCGATAGCCATCAGGCCGGTGATAATAAATGAAATCCCCACGCCTTGGAGGCCTTTGGGAATCTTTGAATAACGCAGCTTCTCACGGATGGCGGCAATGGCCACGATAGCCAACAGCCAACCCAGACCCGAACCCAAGCCGAACACAGCCGCCTCGCCCACATTGCTGAAACCGCGCTCCTGCATAAAGAGCGAACAGCCCAGGATGGCGCAGTTGACCGCAATCAAGGGCAGGAAGATGCCCAGGGCAGAATGCAGCGAGGGCGTGAAGGTCTCAATCACCATCTCCAAAATCTGCACAATGGCAGCGATGATGGCGATGAAGAGGATATAGGTGAGGAAGCTCAAGTCGACGGAAGCCCAAGCGGGATTGATCCATGCCAAAGCCCCAGGTGCCAACAGATATTTATTAATCAGGTAGTTGACGGGGACGGTGACCACCAGCACAAAGGTGACCGCCAGCCCCAAGCCCGCGCTGGTCTTCACCGTCTTGGAAACGGCCAAATAGGAGCACATTCCGAGGAAATAGGCGAAAATCATATTGTCGATGAAGACAGACCGCAGAAACAAATTCACAAGGCTCATTTCGATTCGGTTTTGCTGTTGTTAATCCACATGACGATGCCGATGACGATGAGCGCCATTGGGGGCAGAATCATCAGGCCGTTGTTTTGGTATCCGGCTTCGTAGAGCGATTGCGGGATGACTTGATAACCCAAGAGGGTTCCCGAGCCCAGCAGTTCGCGGAAGAAGGCCACAATGACAAGTACCAGGCTGTAGCCCAATCCGTTGCCTAAGCCATCGAGGAACGACTCCCAAGGCCCGTGCGAGAGGGCAAAGGCCTCCAGGCGACCCATGATGATGCAATTGGTGATGATCAGACCCACATACACCGAGAGCTGCTTGCTGACCTCGTAGGCAAAGGCCTTCAGGAACTGGTCGATGAGGATGACCAAGGTGGCCACCACTACCAGCTGCACGATGATGCGGATGCGGTTGGGGATGCCCTTGCGCAGCAGCGAGATGATGAAGTTGGAGAGTGCCGTCACCACCGTCACCGAGGCACCCATCACCAAAGCGGGCTTCAGCTGGGCCGTCACCGCCAAGCAGGAACAGATGCCCAGCACCAGCACGGTGACGGGGTTGCTCTTCCGCAAGGGTTCTATGAGGAGTTTCTTTACATTCGCCATAACTTATTCTCCTGTTGCTGCAAATTTCGTGAGATATCCTTTGTATTGCTCCAAAGTGCCGTCAATCATCTCCCTGACGCCGTTCGAGGTCTTTGTCGCCCCCGTGATGGCGTCAAACTCGATGGGCTTGATGCTTGCGCCGTCCCTAATCTGCTTGCCGGCAAACTGTCCTTGGAACTTCTCCGTAGTGATTTCGCCACCCAGGCCCGGGGTCTCCGACTTGTGGCCAAAGCTGACGCCCACCAGCGTCTTGCCGTCGGCGGCAATGGCGAGATAACCCCAGATGGGTCCCCATAGTCCGTTGCCCTGCATAGGGATGACGCTGGTCTGTCGGTCGATGACGAAAACAGGCAGACCCGTTTCGTCTTCCGTCATATTGCCGTCGGCATCCACAAGGAACTCCGCTGTGCAATGCCGCTCGAAGAGCAGCGCCGCGTTTTTGGCGTCGACGTTGGGGATGCCCGCTGCCGTGAGGATGTTGATGCGTTTCTCGTTCTTCTTGTTGCGGTCCTGGAAGGGCTGTAGCCACAGGGCTGTCACCGTGAGCAGCACAGCCACGACGACAATCAGGACGGTGGCGTAGAGGAAGATGTATCCGTTGCTGTTGATGTCTTTCTTCATCTGACGGTGGTTTTTTGTGTAACGATGGCGCGTCGTTGACGGCGTTTGATATTTCGGGCGACGACACAGTGGTCAATCAGCGGGGCGAAGCAGTTCATTAATAAGATGCTGAGCATCATGCCCTCGGGATAGGCGGGATTGAGCACACGCAGCATCACGGCGAAGGCTCCGATGAGGAAGCCGTATATCCACTTGCCCGCGTTGGTCTGCGCCGCAGTAACGGGGTCGGTGGCCATGAAGACGGTGCCAAACAGGAAGCCGCCCATAAGGTAGTGGTAGTAGAACGGCAGTTGCATATAGTCATTGGCACCGATAAGATTGAACGCGAGACCCATCGCTCCGCCGCCAATGACGACGGACAACATGATGCGCCAGCTGGCAATGCCCGTAACCAACAGTAGAATCGCACCGAGTGCAATCGCAATAACGGAGGTTTCGCAGGTCGAGCCCGGAATGGTGCCGATCAACATATCCAATGCCGACGCTGAAGGTTGCAGGCCGGCAGCCAATTCCGCCAAAGGAGTGGCACCCGTGATGGCATCGGTGCCCCAAAGGTCGTTGGCTATCCACACGTTGTCGCCTGACATCCTTGTCGGATAGCTAAAGAAGAGGAAGGCACGCGCCACAAGAGCCGGGTTGAGGAAGTTCATTCCTGTGCCTCCGAAGACCTCCTTGCCGATGATGACGGCAAAGGCAGTGGCAAGGGCTAACTGCCACAAGGGTGTGGTGACAGGCACAATCATCGGGATGAGGAATCCAGTGACCAGAAAGCCCTCGTTCACCTGATGATGACGGATCTGAGCAAAAGCAAATTCTATGCTCAGGCCAACGATATAAGAGACCGCCAACAGCGGCAACATTCTAAGAAATCCAAACCACAGGCAATACCAGAAACTTGCCGCTGTGCCTAATTCATAGGGCCATTCTGCTGAATGCAAGGCCGTTTGGTAGCCAATGTTCCACATTCCGAACAGCATCGCGGGAACCAAGGCAATCACCACCATAATCATGGCCCGTTTCAAATCGACGGCATCACGAATGTGACAGCCTTGCCTGGTGACCCGATTTGGGGCAAAGGCAAAGGTGTGGAAGGCCTCGTAGGTACTTCCCAGCCAAGCCCATCTGCCTTTGGGCTCGTGGTTCTCAAACCAGTCGGCCAACCAGTTCAGTTTCCCGTTCTTCGTTTTCCCTTGTCTGTTCATCCCATAGCCTCCTTTCTCAATGTTTCCAACGCCTCGCGGATAATCTTCTGTATCTCCGTCTTCGAGACATCAATATACTCGCAAAGGGCAAAGTCCTCAGGCTCCACTTCATAGATGCCCAGCTGCTCCATCAGGTCGATGTCACCAATGACGCAGGCCTTGATGAGTTGTGTGGGATAGATATCGAAGGGGAAGACCCGCTCGAAGCTGCCCGTGAAGACCAGCGGACGCTCGTCGCCGTGAGTGTTGGTGTCGAACTTCCAGAAGTCCTCAAAACGTGGCAGGGTGATGCCCATCGGTTTGAAGCTAGGCTTTGGCATAAAGCCGCTAAGGAACGTCCTCGAGAAGCTATGTTTCTTGAATCCCGGCATCAGCCAGCCCATGAAGTCGTAATAGTCGCCCTCGGGCAGGATGCTCACCAAGTCGTCGTAGGCACAAAGGAAGCCATCGGCTTGTATCTGCTTGCCACTCAGGATGTCGCCTGAGATGATGCGGTTTTGCTTTGTGGCACCCTCGGCATCGATTTGAGGATAGCTGGGGTTCAGCAGTTGGGCTTTGACGATTTCCGACAAGCAAGCCCCATGTATGATGCGGTAGTAATGTGGGTTCTTGATATTGGGTCCGGCGACGGCAATCACCCTCTCAGGACGATAGACTCCCGTTGAGACCAGTTCGCCCAACACCGCCACATCCTGTAGGTTCATCGTCCAGGCGACTTCTCCTTTATTAATAGGGTCGATGTGGGCGATTTGTGTGCCGATGTTCCCCGCTGGATGCGGACCCTTTATGAAATGAGTTGTCAGTTTGGAGTTGTTCAGTTGTTCAGTTGATGCGGTACGCGAGTTATCTGACTGCCGCTTTGCATCATTGCGAGGCACGAAGCCCTCCAGAAACTCTGCAAGCCTTTGTCCGGGCTTGAAGCAAACATGCACCGTTCTGCCCGTAAGTTGGGCAAGGGCTTCAATCCCTCTCTTAAAGAAGGCCTCCCTCCCCTGCATCACGAAATCATAGTCAGGGGCCAAAGGCGCACTGTCGAAAGCACTCACAAAAACAGCCTTGGGCTGATCATCAGGACAAGCCACCGTGCCGAAAGGCCGCTGACGCAACATCGTCCACAGGCCACATTGCAGCATCGCCGCCTTGATTTCATCAGCATTGCGGGGAATGTCGAAGACCGTTTTCGAGGAAGACTTCCCGTCCGAACCTATTGAACCGTTGCCATCTGCCTCTACAATTACTTCCAAAAGTCTCCTTTTCTCCCCTCTCACAACGGCTTTCACGCGTCCGTTGATGGGCGAGGTGAAGCGGATACGCTCGTCGTGCTTGTCCACAAACAATGCGTCGCCTGCCTGCACGTTGTCGCCTTCCTCCACCGTCAAACGCGGCATCAGACCCACAAAATCTGTGGGTTTCACAGCGTAGGTCTTTATGCTCCTCGCATCGGTGATGCGCTGCTCAGCCGACCCACTGACGGGGATATCCAGCCCTTTTTTTATGGTTATGGTGTCTTGCATTTTGGGTGGCAAAATTAGGAAATAGTTGTGTATTATCCGAAATAATATTAGTTTTGCGCCCAATATCTTGATGTTTAATTCAATAAAAACTATCGCCATGAAAAAACTCCTTGCCCTTGTTGTCCTGCTGACAGCAATGACGACAGCTTTCGCACAACCTAATCACTACATCACATTCAACGGCATCGACCAATATATGCTCGTCCCCCATCACGAGGACTTCAACATCGCCGCCGACCAAAGTTTCACCTTCACGGGATGGGTGCGTAATGAAACCTACACCTCCTACCCTCGTTACGTCTGCAAACGCGACATGTCGGTGCAAAATGCCGGCAACGAACGCACAGGGTATGAGTTTTTCGGAACAGGTAGCGCCGGACAGTCGCTGGGGCTCAATACGCCCACTTCGACTTCGGGGCACGCGCTTTCGGTGTATACAGGCGTAACGGTTCCGGCTGGCGAATGGATGCACTTCGCCCTCGTGGTGGACCGCAGCAACAACGAGATAAGGATTTATCATAACGGCGAGACCAACAGCAGCTGGGCTGCAGCGGTAGGCAACTGGGCCGTTACCAACACCCACGACCTGTTTATTGGAACGGGAAACAACGCCGGACAGCCCGCCAACTATTGCAACGGCTCGTTTGGCAACGTGCGTTTCTACAATATGGCGCTGAGTGCCTCTGAAATCGGCATCGACTTGAACAACAGCGAACTGGGCAGCCTCACCCCATCCATGCAGGACAACCTGATTGCCGCCTACGACTTCTCCACCGCCAACATCAACGGCAACCAGCTGGCCGACCTCTCGGGAAATGGCCACGCAGGTCAGATGATGAACTTCAACTTCGGCGGCGCTGAAATCCTCAACGTCACCTTGACGCAAGACACCCGAAAGGCTGGACGCGGCAATCAAAACGACGTGTTGCTGAAAGCAGCAGTATCGTTTGGCGGCGACAATGCCGTAGTGGACTTGCAGTCGATGGTGCTAAACCTCGAAGGGACAACAAGCACAGAGGATATCGAGATGATTAAGGTGTATTCCACAGGGTCAGTCAATACTTTCGACGAACGTCATCCTCAGAATGCTACGCTGTTAGGCAGTGTTGCTCCCGCCTCGGGCGATTTGACCTGCCACCTTGAGGGCAACCTCGTCACAGGTACCAACTATCTGTGGGTCGTCGCCCAAGTGGCCAACAATGCCACCGAGGGTCATCTGATTGATGCCTCCTTGAAAGCGATTACAACCGCTGAAGAGACTTACGAACTGACCAATCCATCCCCCGCAGGCCATCGCGAAATCATCCTCGCCCATACTTTATTATTACAGCCCGGCGACTATAACTCAACGAATTACCGCATCCCTGCCGTCATTACGGCAAAAGACGGCAGCATCGTGGCAGTCACCGACAAGCGCAAATTCAACGAAGGCGACCTGCCCGAAGACATCGACATCGTTTGCAACCGCAGCACCGATGGGGGGCACACTTGGAGCGAGCCTTACACCATCGCCTTGGGTACAGGCGTCAATCATGGCTTCGGTGACTGCGCATTGGCTTGGAGCAACGACGACAACGGCCTCATCGCAGGCTTTGTGGGCGGTCCCGGCTTGTGGTACTCCACCCCATCGAACCCGATTCGCACCTATATTTGCAAGAGCTACGACAACGGACAGACCTGGACGGAACGCGTGGACATCACCGACTTCATCTTTGGCGACAACTGCATCGTCCCCGAACAGCGCACTTGGCGCGCTTCGTTCTTCGGCTCGGGTAACGGACTGCATACCTCCACAGGGCGCATCATCTTTGTGGCCGCCATCCGCGAGACTACGGCACAGGTGCTTTACAATCACGCCGTCTATTCCGACGACAACGGTGAGACTTGGCACGTATCGGGTCGCGCTTCCTCCTCAGGCGACGAGGCCAAAGTCACCGAGCTGGCCGACGGACGCATCCTGATGAGTATCCGCCACGCGGGCAACCGTTGGTACAACATCTCCGAAGACGGTGGTGAGACTTGGCAGCCCACCACTTCCACTTGGTATGATATCACGGCTCCCGCTTGCAACGGCGACATGATTCGCTTCACCTCCGAAAACCAAGGACACGACAGGAACCGCCTGCTGCATTCGGTGCCTTACGGTAACGCACGCACCGATGTGTCGGTCTATGTGAGTTACGACGAGGGCGAGACCTGGCCTGTACGCAAATGCATCGTGCCTTACAGCTCAGCCTATTCCTCGCTCTGTATCCTTCCCGACGGCACCATCGGACTCTATGTAGAAGAGGCTTACGCAGGCGCCTCGGGTTATTCAACGGTGTTCTACAACTTCAGCCTCAACTGGCTCACCGATGGCAACGACCCTTTTGACCCTTCGGGAACGGCTGAAAACCTGACTGTTCCCGAAACTTTGAAGATTTATCCCGTACCTGCGTCATCATCCGTCACCATCGAGGCAGAAGAAATGCAGACCCTCCACATCTACAACACGATAGGGCAGCTCGTCAAGTCCGTTTCCGTCAACGGTGCTTCAGAGGTCCGGGTCGATGTTTCCGGATGGGCCTCAGGAGTGTATTTTGTTGAAGGAGTGGATGGTAACGGCCTCAAAAGAAGCGGACGGTTTGTGAAATAAGGATTTGAATCACAAGTACAAATCTTTTTCGTACCTTTGCAGCCCGAACCAGAAAACTGGTTCGGGCTTGCAACAAATTGAAAATCAGTATAGAATAATGAGTCAGAACATTTCAAAATTGAGAAATATCGGCATCGCGGCGCATATCGATGCCGGAAAGACTACGGTTTCGGAACGTATCCTGTTCTTCACGGGCGTCAACCGTAAGGTGGGCGAGACCCACGACGGTCAGGCTACGATGGACTTTATGAAACAGGAGCAGGAACGCGGTATCACCATCGCCTCAGCAGCCATCACGGCCCATTGGAACGGCTATCAAATCAACCTGATTGATACTCCTGGCCACGTCGACTTTACGGTGGAGGTGGAACGTTCGCTGCGTGTCATCGACGGCATGGTAGCAGTGTTCTGCGCCGTGGGTGGTGTGGAGCCACAATCTGAGACGGTGTGGAACCAAGCCGACAAATACCGCGTGCCGCGTATTGCCTTCGTCAACAAGATGGACCGCACGGGTGCCGACTTCAACGAGGTAGTCAGCCAGATGCATAAATATCTGGGTGCCAATGCCGTTCCGCTGCATCTGCCCATAGGAGCCGAGAATACCTTTGAGGGTATGGTCGACTTGGTGCAGATGAACTCGGTGCGCTTCATCGAGAAGGAACGCATCGTCGGCCCCATTCCGGAACAGATGATGGAGCAGGCACAGGAAGCCCGTCGTAACCTCATTGAGAAAGTTGCTGACCTTGATGACGAGATTGCCGAACTCTATCTCGAAGATGCCGAAATCCCCACCGACAAACTGATGGCTGCCATCCGCAAAGCCACCATCAAGCTGATGATGGTACCGGTGTTCTGTGGTGCCGCCTATAAGAATAAAGGTATACAGCTCCTTCTGGACGCCATCGTGGACTACCTGCCCTCACCCAACGACTTGGGTGCCGTCATCGCTCACGACCCTGCCAACGAGGAGAAGACCTATCGCCGCAATCCCTCTGAGAACGAGCCTTTCTCGGCATTGGCCTTCAAGCTCATCAACGACCCGTATGTGGGTCAGCAGACTTTCATCCGCATCTTCAGCGGCAAGCTGGTGAACGGCATGAGCGTCTACAACACCAACAAGATGAAGAGTGAGCGCGTAGGCCGTATCTTCCGCATCAAAGCCAAGGAACGCGAGGAAATCAGCGAGGCAGGTGCCGGCGAGATTGTCGCCCTCGTGGGTATGAAATACACCAAGACGGGTGAGACGCTTTGCGACGAGAACGAACAGCCCATCCTCTTGGAGTCCATCAACATACCGCCTGCGGTCATCGAGATGAAGGTGAACCTTGACGACAAGAAGAACCGCAGCAAGCTGAGCGAGGCCCTCGCCAAGCTCTGCAACGAAGACCCCTCGTTCCACGCCCACTTCGATGAAGAGACCGAAGAGACCATCATCGCAGGTATGGGTGAGCTACATCTGGAAATCCTCGTCGACCGTCTGAAGGAAGAGTTTAAGGTGCCGGTGACGGTGGGAGCTCCTTCGGTGTCGTTCCGCGAAACCATCACCGCTCCGTTCGAGTGCAACTATCGTTACGTGAAGCAGACGGGCGGCAAGGGTCAGTTTGCCCACACCGTCATCCGCTTCGAGCCCAATCCTGGCAACGGCTTCGAGTTTGTCGACCTCACCAAGGGCGGCGTGATTCCAAAGGAATACATCCCCTCGGTGCAGAAGGGTCTGGCAGCAGCGATGAACAAAGGCCCCTTCGCGGGCTATCCTGTGGTGGATGTGAAGTGCGTCCTCGTCGATGGTAGCTCACACCCCGTGGATTCCAGCGATATGGCCTTCCAGCTCTGCGCCCAGATGTGCTTCAAGCAGGCCTTCCTGAAAGCCAGCCCGGTGTTGCTTGAGCCTGTGATGAAGGTGGAAATCAACACGCCTGACGACTATATCGGCAACGTAACGGGTGACATCAACAAGCGCAGAGGCCGCATCGAGAACATGCGTCGTTTCCGCAAGGGCTCACAGAAGCTGGACGCCTTTGTGCCGCTGGTCGAGATGTTCGGCTACGCCACCGCCTTGCGCAACCTCACCTCAGGCCGCGCCAACTACTCGATGGAGTTCCATCAGTACATGCCGACGCCTAAGGACAAACAGGAGGAGATCGTCAAGGAGCGGAATACAAAAGAGTGAATTTTAGTCACTTTTTGACGAATTGTCGGACAAAAGAACTATTTTTGCCCGACAATTTGTTTTTATATGAAGAAAACACTCCTTACCTTTTTAACTTGCCTCATAGCCACCACTACCTTCGCTGGCAATCTGCTTACAGAAGGCTTTGAATATGCCAACCACGATATGCAAATCCCCGTGGGCTGGACCAGCAACAATGACTCTTGGATCTGCGGCTATCTCGAAAAAGACCATAATCGTATTCCTCATACGGGCAACTGGTATGCCTTCAGCAACGCCGAGGAATCTTGGATCTATATGCCCATGTATCTGATTGAGAGCATGAGGTACCGCTTCACGCTGTGGGCCATCACCGATGGTGAGTTCCAGTTTGAGATTTGGGCTGGCTCCGCTCCGAATCCTGACGACATGCACTCGTTGTTCTATTCCACCGTGATCAACAATAACGAATACGACAAGGTGTCGGCATACGTGGAGACCATCCCATCTGACTGCCAGTACTTCGGTTTTCGCGCCCTTGCCCTGAATGGCGCAACCCACCTCACCATCGACGATGTAGAAATCGATATGGTGGAGCAATACACCTTCACCGCTGAGCCCATCACAGGCGACACCTCCATGTATCCAGGCACACAAGCCGTGTTTCATTACCTGGTCCACAATACGGGCTATGACCCTGTGGATGTCACCATGCACCCCTCGAATGAATACTTTACCAACTTCACCTGCACCTGCAACGGTGTGACGGGTATGACCATCCCTACTGAGCCTGATGAAATTGTTGAAGTCACGATGACGGCAACGCTGCGTCCTGAAATAGTGCCAGGCTCTGTTGCATGGTTGGATATCCAAATGACCATCCCCTGCAACTGCAACACGGCAATGGTAACCTTCTGGGTGACACCCTTAGACCCTGACGGGCTTCAAGAAAACAGCGATAAAGGCCTCAGCGTGTTCCCCAATCCAGCTGTGGATTTCGTGACTGTTGAGGCGGATGACCTGCAACAGGTTGAACTCATCGACTTGACAGGAAAAACCCTCAGCAGGGTTCCTGCCGAGGGTCGTTCCGTTCGTCTTGATGTCAGTGGTTTAAAGGCTGGTTTTTATTTCATCTCCGCCAAAACCCGCACCACTTCGTCTTTGGTGAAGCCAATCTTGAAGATGTGAGAGGGCTGCAGATAATGCAGCTCATGTTCCTTGTGGAAACGCTTCTCGCCACCTCCCGTGATGTTCAGCATCACCACATCGTCTACCTTTACCACACCCTTTTCAACGGCCTGCTGCAATGAGGCGGTAGCTACCGCAGCAGCATGATAGATGTCGATGCCTTCCGTCTCCTCAAACAGCGCTTTAGCGGCATTGGCTTCATCGTTGCTGACAGCGAAAATGTCGCCCTTGGTGTCTTTCAGCGCATCGTATAAGCCTCCTGCCAATCCGTAAGGCGGTTTGCGGTTGGAGAGCACAGGGGCGCAAATCTCGGCAGCGTCCTTGCGGGCTTGGTCAGCATCGTAGGGCAACAAGGCGCGTGAGTCGGCCTTCCAAGCGTCGTACATCGGCACGAAGGGTTTGTTTTGCGACACCATCAGGCGGGCTTTGTTGGCTCCAAAGCGTCCGTCACCTATGAAACGCAGGTTGGCTTCCCAAGCGGCGATGGCTCCTGTTCCACTACCCACAGCCTGGAAATAGAAGTCGGGAGTGCGGCCTATGAAGGTCGTTGCCGACATCATCGTGGTGCTCATGCCGTCACGACGGGCAATGTTCTTCGCGCCACCTTCAGCCAGATAACCTTCCAACTCGCAGACCACATTCGACAGGTTGATGGCATCGAAATAGTCGCTGCCTGATTCCGTGGTGATGAGTTTCACGCAAGGATTCAGCGGCTTGTCGAACCATAAAGCCTTGATGTTATCCTGCGGCACACAGAGCAGCAGCTTGATGCCGTTGTCGGAGCAGACCTTCGCAAAGGCACGAGCCGTATTTCCAGCAGAGGCTACCACAAGCACCTTGTCTTTCAGCTCCTCTCCCATACGGGCGCACACCGAGTAGGCCTCCATCTCCTTGAAGGAGCAGGTCGTCATACGGGCATCGCGCTCGGGCCACCATCCGTTGAAAGTGATATAGAGGTTGTTCAGACCAAGACGCTTTGCCAGCTTCTCGCTCTTATAGGTAATCGGCTCGGAGGGGTTTTGTAGCATCCGCTTGATGGGCAGCCAGTCGGCATAGCGGTAAAGGCCCAATTCCTTGCCTTCCTTGACGCTGAGTTGCTTCTGTTCATAGATGGGACGCACCATGCTGGGTTTGTCGCATTGCTTGTCGTCCAAGGTCCAGCTTTCGTCGTTGAAGACGCGACCTGTGGCTACGGTCTGTAGCTGGTATTTCGTGGGGGTAAAACACTTCTTGTCACTCATGCTTTTGAAAATTTGCCGCAAAAATACAAAAATTTCCTACTTTTGCGGCCTGTTAATCGCATCATAAAATGAAAAGAATCCTTATCCCCATAGTCCTTAGCCTCTTGCTGGTTGCCTGTAACAACGACAAACCCAAGGGAAACCAACCTGTGTCACCACAGACCCGCAAGACCGTCAGTGTGCCGCAGTTCAACGCCGACTCGGCCTATCAATATGTGGCGCAGCAGACCGCCTTCGGGCCACGTGTGCCCTCCACCCAGGCACATGCCCAATGTGCCGAATGGCTTGCTGCCAAGCTGGGCGAGTGGGCCGACACCCTCATCGTTCAGGACTTCCGCACACGCCTCTTCAACGGCAACAGCATCGACGGCAAGAACATCGTGGCAACGTTTCACCCCAAGGCGAAGAAGCGCATCGTGCTCTGTGCCCACTGGGACTCGCGCCCCTACGCTGACCATGACCCTGAGGCTTCCAACAACCGTCAGCCTATCGATGGCGCCAACGACGGTGCCAGCGGCGTGGGCGTGCTGATGGAGTGTGCCCGTCTGTTCCATCTCAACAAACTGCCTGAGACGCTCGGCGTCGACATCATCCTTTTCGACTTGGAGGACTACGGCCCGCATCAGGAAGAAGCGGAGGATTATTATGACGATCGCATCAACTACTGGGCCCTCGGCTCACAATACTGGTCGAAGCACCCCCACGTCTACGGCTACAAGGCCTACTACGGCATCCTGCTCGATATGGTGGGTGGCAGCCAGCCTAATTTCCAGAAGGAGTACTACTCGGAGGGTCTCGCCGCCTGGGTGGTCAACAAGGTGTGGCGCAAGGCCTCTGACCTGGGCTACCGTCCCGAGTTCAGCAACGAATTAGGCTCGCCTGTCAGCGACGACCACCTGCCCATGAACCAAATCGCCGGCATCCCCACCATCGACATCATCGACTTGCATCCCGAGAGCAGCAACGGATGTTTCCCCGAGGTGTGGCACACGGTCAACGACAACCTGGAGCATATCGACAGAAACACCCTCGGTATGGTGGGCAACGTGCTGCTGCACGTCATCTATGAAGAATAACCCTTAAAGCACAAAAACCTCATTTGGGGTCTTCAAGCGGTATAGGTATAAAGAACTTGTTTTCGGCGCGGCCACATACGATGCCGTAGCCGTTTTCGACGTTGTTGAAGGTCTGTATAGGCTCTGAGAAAATCTGCTGGGTCAGGTCGCCCTGGTCGCAGGTGTTGAGGTATTGGTAGTATTCCTTGCTGAGGTGCTCCATGACGAAGACTCCACGGAAATAATCGGGATTGAACTCGTATTGGTCGTAGACATCACAATAGAATCTTGCCGTCACCTTCAGATGATACGAGCCGCCGTCAAACATCATGTCGGTGAATACACCTTCGGGACGGGTGTCGAGGCTGCTGAAGTCGAGGAGGTCGTTCTCTGTGATGCTCGCCTCAAAGATGGGGTCGTCATACCCGAAATTGACATAACAGGTGTTCAGCCCATCACGAATCACATTGTTGGTGCCCTCGATGAAGCGGAAGCAGTCGGTCTTTCCGGGATTGGGGTCGGTGATTGTGAAGGTCAGGTTGAAATAGCCTTCCACATGGTAACACATGGTGTCGCCATATTCCTCGGTTTCATAGTCATATTCCCGAATGTATTCTCCTGTCCACTCGCTCACTTCGACTTCCAACTGGCAGTCTGTTATCTGCGGCAGCGGACTGGTGCTGCCTTCCACCTCGTCGTATCCGCTGGCTGTGGCGCTAATCTTGACCACATCGCCCTCAGCGGGGACATAGTCGCTGAAGTAGCGGGTCACCAAGCGATAGTCAGGCATACCATAGTAGTCCCAAATGGTGTCGGTGCCCTGCGTCAGCGCACCCACAAGGTTGCCGTTCACGTAAAGCGAGGCCACCACGTCGGCAGGGGCTGTGGTGTTGGGGGTATCAAGGAAGAAATAACTCTTGGTGATGGCGGCCTTCACGGGCTGCCCGGGTTCCACCAAACTGTTGATCACCAGCTTGGGGTCGCTCTGCTCGCCGTTGAACTCGATTTCTTTCTCGCACGACGAGAGCGCCACACATAGCGTCATCGCGATAAGGCACGAAGCCATTCTATATCTTTTTCTAATCATCGTCATCAGAATTTATAACTATAACTTATCGAAGGAAGTATCGGGAACAGGCTGACCTGCATCAAGCGCTTGCGCGATTCACTCGAGTAGGTGTCCCAGTCATAATCGGTGTAGACCACGAAGGGGTTGTTGTGGTTGTAGGCGTTGTAGACGCTGATGTTCAACGTGCCACTGCCGTACTCAAACTTATGGTGGAAGTTGAAGCCCAAGTCCAAGCGGTGGTAGTTGCCCAAGCGGAAGTTGTTGCGTTCCAACGCATTGATGGTAGTCGTGGAATAGATGTCTTCAATCAGTCCCTCGTAAATCTGGGTGCCAAGGGTGCCGCAGTTGCCGCTGCTGAAGACCCAAGTGCCGCTCAGGTCAAACATCTCGTTGAACTTGTGCTGCACGGTGATGCTGACGTCGTGCCTGCGGTCGTATTTGGCAGGAAACACCTTGCCGTTGTTGATCATCTGTCCCTCGCGGTCAAATTGGCGCTGCGAGTGGGCCCAGGTGTAGCCCACCCATCCGGTGGTCTTGCCGAACGAACGCTGCACAAGAAACTCCACGCCGTAGGCCCAGCCCCGTCCCATGCACACCTTGTTCTCCCATGTCTCGCTTGAGCCGAAGAACGAGGCACCGTCCTTGTATTCCAGCAGGTTGTCCATCGTCTTGTAGTAACCCTCCACCGAGATGTCGAAGAGACGCGGCAGCTCGTAGAAGGCACCTAACGACCATTGATGGGCATTCATCGGGCTGATTTTTTTGGTGACAGGCACCCAGAGGTCGGTGGGCAGGCTCAGGCTGCTGTTCGAGAGCAGGTGGACGTATTGCGTCATATAGGCGTAGCCCGCCTTCAGCGACAGGTTGGAGGCCAGCATCACGCTCGCGCTCAAGCGCGGCTGCAGGCTCTGATAGGTCTTGCCCTCCACGGTGAAGGTGGAGTAATGCAGGCCGGCATTGATGCGCACGATATCGCCAAGGGTTATGTTGTCCTCGGCATAGAGGGCGGTCTCGTGGGCAAAGACGTTCGAGGCTCCGGCGACGGTGTCCACCTCCAACTGGTTGGCCTCGGTGAGCTTCAGCGACTGCACCTCGGGACGGAACATGTGGTAGGTGTAATTGCCGCCAAAGCGTATCTCGTGGTTGGGCAGCGGGGTGTAGTAGAAGTCCACCTTGCCCGTCAGGTCGTTGATGCCCGACTTGTAGGCCATCTCGTAGGCGTTCTTGAGGCTGTAGGTCGCATTGCTCATCTCCTCGGTAATCTCCACTCCGAGGCGATGGCGATACTGGGTGTAGTTGACTGAGGCATCCATGAAGAGCTGCTGCGACAGCACGTGGTTCCAGCGCAGCGAGGCCACCTTGTTGCCCCATTTCCAGTTGATGCCCATGCTTTCGGTCGACTGCACTTCACCATAGCTGATGTCCTTGTAACGCACACCGAAGAAGATGGCGTCGTCGCCCGTATAGAAGCTCAGGTAGAGGCGGTCCTTGTCCGAAATCTTCCAGTTGAGCTTGGCGTTGAAGTCGTAGAAGTTATAGCCCACGTTGAGCTTGTTCATGCTCGGGTCTTGGCGGCGCAGTAACCATAGGGCAGGCTTGATGAGCAAGTCGCCATAGGTGCGGCGGAACGAGAGGTTGAACGACAGCTTGTCCTTCACGATGGGACCCTCAAAGTTGAGCTTCGAGGAGATGAGCCCTATGCTGGCGTTGCCGTGGAATTTCTGCATGTCGCCTTCTTTCATACGGATATCGACCACCGACGAGAGGCGTCCACCAAAGTGAGCCGGGAAGCTGCCTTTGTATAAGGTGACGTTCTTCAGCGCATCGGGGTTGAAGACGGAGAAGAAGCCTAGCATGTGGTTGACGTTGTAGACGGGTACACCGTCCAGCAGCAGCAGGTTCTCGTCAGGACCGCCGCCGCGCACGTACATGCCAGCCGAGCCCTCCGAGCCGTTCTGCACACCAGGCAACAGCTGGATGGCCTTCAGCACATCGGTCTCGCCAAACAGCGTGGGGATGCTCGTGATTTGCTGTACAGGCAGCTCCACCACGCTCATCTGCGGACTGCGGGCACTCACGGTGGCACGTGTGCCTTCCACCACCACTTCTTCCAGCGTGGTGCTCGATTCCATCATAAAGTTCATGCTGAGGTTCTCTTTCAAGGCTATGGTGTGGCTCTGCTGGGCATAGCCCACATACGACACCATCAGGTCAACTTCGCCAGCATCGAGGGTGAGGGTATAGAAGCCGTAGGTGTTGGTGGCGCAGCCCTTGCCTGAGTTGCGGTCGAAGACGGTGGCGCCTATCAGAGTCTCCTTGCTGGCGGCATCCATCACATAGCCGCTCAGCGTACGCTTCTGCGCCATAGCAGGCAGGCAAAGCAACAAAGCGCTGGCGACGATAAGCCATTTTCTGTAATACTGAGGTTTCATATCACAACGATTAATAGTTAACAATCCAGTCGGCAGCGGCCTCAATCACGTTGTCGATGCCTTGTGCCGTTTGTACAGGGTCAAGGATGACGCGCTCTTGTGGAGGCACGCCGTTCTCATAGTTGTGGCCCTCCATGTCGAGGGTGCGGGTGATGCTGAAGCGGTAGGTCCAGCCATTGGGCAGGGCGCCGCCGTTGGGCAGACCCAATCCGCCACCGGTGTAGTCGCCAAACAGGCGTATGTTGTCGTAGGCCATCGTGCAGACGGCGAAGAACGAGGTAGCGCTATACGAGCCTCTGTCAATAAGCACCGCCACGGGCTTGGTGTAGGGCTCGCCGCCCCAAACGGTGTCTTTCTCAGGGGCGCATACGGTGGTTAGCGGCTTGAAGTCATTGTGTCCTGGTCCCGACTTGATTTGCGTCTGGTAGAGCGGCTGTCCGTCGTTGTCGAAGATGCTCAGTATCTGGCGAATGTTGTCGATGCTGCCGCCACCGTTCTGACGCATGTCGAGGATGATGCCCTTGCAGTTCTTATAGTGGGCTACCAGATAGTCCATGTTGCCCTCACTGACGGCATCCATAAACGAGGCGTAGCGCACGTAGGCCACCTCGTCGTTGCGGATGGTGTTGTGGGCAAAGGCGCCTATGCTGTGGTGGTACACGGTGAGGTAGTTCAGCATCACCACCGTCTCGTCGATGTTTTTCTCAGCATACATCTTGTAAAACACCGAGTCGTTGCGCGACACGTCGAAAGCCGAAATCAGGTTGGTGTGTCCGTCACGCAGCGTGTTGAGCATCGCGGCGCAAACGGCGAAGAGGCTGTCGAAATCCATCTCATCGTACACCTTGGGGCGATACACCTCGTATACCGAGTCCCAGTCGATGCCTTTCACGTCGAAGAAGGCATACTGTTGGTCCACTTTGTTCCACAGGTAGTCGAACACGGTGACGGGGTCTTTTGCAGGGGCTTTTTCCATGAAGGCGTTCTCGCACGAGGCCAATCCCAAGGCCAAGAGACCCATGATGAAATATATCTTTTTCATGGCAGGAATCAGTTAAGGTTAAACTTGAAGTTGAGGTTGAACGAATGCAGGGCGTTGTCGAAGCGGTAGGCGCCCTTGTGGCCTGTGCTGAGGTAGTCCCAGCGGTACGAGAGCCCTATGCGGTTGCCGTTCATCAGGTTGAGGTACAGCCCCACGTCGGTGCCCACGCCAGGCAACCACTTGCCGAACAGCACGTAGTCGGACAGCATGGTGTTGTTGACGTTGATGTCGTTGGTGTAGTTGTCCATATAGGCGTATCCGGGGCGCATCACCAGTCCTGCGACGGGCAGCGACAGCTTGCCGTAGAGGGTCAGCAGGTTGTAGGTGCCGCCATGCGGGTAGGCGAAGTCGTAGCTCAGCATCCCCTCAGCGCAGAGGTTCATGAAGCCCGAAAGACCCAACGAGGCGTTCATCATCGCCGAAATCTCCTTGAGGTCCAAGTAGCTCTGCAGGGCGGGACCAGCCCAGAGGTGCAGGCGGTTGCGCTTGCCGTCGTGGAAACGATAGAGAAACTCCGACCTGCCCTCGATGCCATACGACGTGCCGCCATTGCCAAGCATATCGATGGCCACGCGCGACTCTTTCTGGACATGATAGCGTGCCCACTCGATGGTGACGCCTCCTGCGAAGTTAAGTCCCAGACCTCTATAGGGATAAGGGATGGTGCCGTTGTCGAAGCAATGGACGATGTTGCCGCCAGCCGACAGGTCAAGCCATATCGGCACGTTGCTCTTGCGCAGGGGCTTGGGCATCCTGCTGAATTCCTCGTCCACGATGTCTTTCCACAACTGATAGCCGGCGGCGTTGAGATGCAGGCCGTCGTTGCTGTATTCGGGGTTCATTTTGCCCTCCTCGTTAGCAAAGTGTCTGTAGAGGTCGAGGTAGTCCACATCCTCCTCGTCGGCGATGTCCTTCAGCATGGCGTTGACGAGGGCCACGTCCTGATAGCGTTTCGTATGTCCTGTGAAGAGGCCGTAGCAGTCGTTGGTGGGCAATATGCTCTGCACGACGAGGTGTGTGCGGGGCGTCTCAGCCTTGATGCGCTGTATGATTCGGCGCAGGTTCGCTGCGATGCTGTCGTTGCTGCGTCCCCAGTTCAAGTCGTTGGTGCCAATCATGAGGAAGATCATGGCGGGTTGTCCTTTGGTGACGGTCTCCAGGCGGTTCAGCACCCCGTCGGTGACGTCGCCGCTGATGCCACGGTTCTTGCAGTTGGCGTTTTGGAAGAGCTCGGCCCACTCGCCGCCGTCGGTGATGCTGTTGCCGAGGAAGATGATGTCGTTCTGTGAGGTCGGCATCGCTTCAAACAGCAGCTCGCGCTGGTCATAATAGGTGCCGAACTTCCCGATAGTGACCCCCGAGGTCCCTGAGCCCGTCGAAGGGCTCTGCCCAAAGACCTGAGCCGCCGCAAGGAGAAGCCCGAAAAAGAATAGAGGTTTGAATTTCATGATTATAAGAGGTTTAATATTACTTGCCGTCATATATAGTTTGAGGCCGCAAAGATACAAAAAAATCCGTTTTTGGGAGGAGGATTAAGTGCAGGAAAGAATGAGGGATAGAGGCTGCTGAAATTGTTGAAGCACGAATTGATGTAAGAGATTGGCCGAACTTATTCGGTTATTCACTTATAACTTTGGACATCTTGATTCTTGAAAACCTCAAAAAAGAAAACTTATTATTATAATATATATATTATAATAATAAAATTATTAATTATAGAATTTCCGAGGTATAGATTGAAGTTGAAAAACCTAAATGTCCAAAGTGAATAAGTCATAAGTTATAAGTTCGCCTGCACCAAACTCACAGTTTGCTTGTGGCGAACTCCCAGTTTGGCGGTACCAAACTCACGAAGCGCTAAAATGCCAGATTTGAATATTTTCTCGAGGCTGTTTAATGTGAAAACCCTTATCTTTGCCCCGCAGAAAAAAAGCAGATTAATCCATCCCCTATGAAGAACACTACCGTCACCAACCGCGAAATATGGCGCATCGCCTACCCTATCATGCTGGGCAACCTGGCGCAGACCATCATCAACTTTACCGACACAGCTTTCCTGGGCCACCTCGGCACCAACGAGCTGAGCGCCTCGATGATGGCCGGACTCTATTACTTCGTCTTCACCACCCTCGCCATGGGCTTCGCCGTGGGTATACAGATCTTCATCGCACGCCGCTACGGCGAGGGGGAATACCAAAAGATTGGCGTCGTGTTTCAGCACGGTGCCCTCTTCGTCGTGGGCCTCGGCATACTGCTCTTCGGCATCCTCTTCTTCTTTAGCCATAGGCTGCTCGACATCATCATCGAGTCGGACAACATCTTCGCGGCAGCCGACCGCTACCTGAGCTTCAGACAGTTCGGCATCTTCTTCGTGGTGTTCAACTACCTGTTCCGCTCGTTCTATGTGGGCATCAGCAGCACGAGGGTCATCACCTACTCCACCCTCATCATGGCGGTGGTGAACATCTTCTTCGACTGGGGCCTTATCTTCGGCCACGCCGGACTGCCCGCCATGGGCATCGGGGGCGCGGCCCTGGCCTCGCTGCTGGCCGAAATCACGGCGTTCTGCTTCTTCTGGGTGTTCACCTACATCAAGATTCCGCACGACGAATACGGCATGTTCCGCTGGCACCCCTGGCAGCCTGAGCTGATGGGCAACATCCTCAAGGTGGCCTTCCCCAGCATGATCCAGCGCCTCTTCTCGTTTGGCGCCTGGTTTATCTTCTTCGTCATCATCGAGAAGATGGGCGAGGTGGCCATCGGCATCTCGTCGGTGGTGCGCAGCACCTATATGATTATCATCATCCCTGGCATCGCCTTCGCCTCGACAGCCAACACGCTGACGAGCCGCATCATCGGCGAGGGGAAGAGCGACGAGGTGATGGCCTCGGTATGGAAGGTGGTACGCAACAGCTTCTTCTGCGCGCTGGTCCTGGTCGTCATGGTGGGCATCGCCCCCCACTTCGTGCTTCAGATCTATACCGACGACGCGGCCCTGACCCAAGCAGCCATCCCCTCGGTCTACGTCATCTGCGCCGCCACGCTGCTGGGCGCCTTCTCGATGACCTTCTTCGAGGCGGTGTCGGGCACAGGCAACACGGCAGCGGCGATGGCCCTCGAGTTTGGCGTGCTGATCATCTATATCATCTACGTCTTCCTGATGTCGAAGACCTCCACCATCGCCGGCGTCTGGACGGCTGAATGGGTCTACAATATCCTCATTGGACTCATCTCCCTGTTTTATATTTGGAAAGCGGACTGGAAAAAGACGAAGATATGAATTAATTCCTTATCTTTGCCGCCGTTTTTTTAGCAAAATGTCATTATGGAAACAAACAAACACTTCAAGCGTTACATGGTAACCACGGCCTTGCCCTATGCCAACGGCCCCGTCCACATCGGTCACTTAGCCGGCGTCTATATCCCCGCCGACACCTACGTCCGCTATCTGCGAATGCGCGGCGAGGAAGTGCTGTTTGTAGGTGGCTCTGACGAGCACGGCGTGCCCATCACCATCAAGGCGGAGAAGGAAGGCTGCACCCCACAGGACATCGTCGACCTCTACCACGGCATCATCAAGAAGTCGTTTGAGGAGCTGGGCATCAGCTACGACATCTACTCGCGCACCTCTTCGAAGATGCATCGCGCCACCGCTCAGGAGTTCTTCAAGAAGCTCTACGACGAAGGGAAGTTCATCGAGAAGGAGACGGAGCAGTACTTCGACCCCGAACGCCAGAAGTTCCTTTCCGACAGATATATCGTGGGCACCTGCCCGAAATGCGGTGCCGACGGCGCCTATGGCGACCAATGCGAGAAATGCGGCAGCTCGCTGAGTCCGGATGAGCTCATCAACCCGCATTCGCAGCTCAGCGGCGCAGCCCTAGTGAAGAAACCCACCAAGCACTGGTACCTGCCCCTCGACCAATACGAGCAATGGCTCCGCGAGTGGATACTGGAAGGCCACAAGGAATGGAAGTCCAACGTCTACGGCCAAGTGAAGAGCTGGCTCGACGGCGGCTTGCAGCCCCGTGCCGTCACCCGCGACCTGGACTGGGGCGTGCCCGTCCCCATCGAGGGTGCCGACGGCAAGGTGCTCTACGTCTGGTTTGACGCACCCATCGGCTATATCAGCAACACCAAGGAGATTTGCGAGCAACGCGGCGAGAACTGGGAGAAGTGGTGGAAAGACCTCGACACCAAGCTGGTACACTTCATCGGCAAGGACAACATCGTGTTCCACTGCATCATCTTCCCCTGCATGATGAAGGCCTACGGCGACTATATCATGCCCGACAACGTGCCTGCCAACGAGTTCCTCAACCTCGAGAACGACAAGATTTCCACCTCGCGCAACTGGGCCGTGTGGCTGCACGAATACCTGCTGGAGTTCCCCGGCAAGCAAGACGTGCTGCGCTACGTGCTGACCGCCAACGCCCCCGAGACGAAAGACAACAACTTCACCTGGAAGGACTATCAGGACCGCAACAACAACGAGCTGCTGGCCATCTTCGGCAACTTCGTCAACCGCACCCTGGTGCTGACGCATAAATACTACGAAGGCGCGGTGCCGGCTCTGAAGAACATGAACGATGCCGACCTGGCCGTCATCGCCGAGATGAACAGCTATCCCGACAAGATTGGCGCCCTCATCCAGAACTACAAGTTCCGCGAGGCACTGGGCGAGCTGATGAACCTGGCCCGCCTGGGCAACAAATACCTCACCGACAACGAGCCTTGGAAGCAATACAAGACCGACCCCGAGCGGGTGAAGACGGTGATGGCCCTGAGCCTGCAGATTGTGGCCCACCTGGCCATACTGAGCGAGCCTTTCCTGCCCTTCAGCGCGAAGAAGCTGCAGCAGATGATTGGCTTGAAGTTCCAGGGCTGGGACGATGCCGAAAACACCGTCCTGCTGCCCGAAGGCCTCGTGATTGGCCAGCCCGAGCTGCTGTTTGAGAAGATTGAAGACAGCGTGGTGGAAGCCCAGCTGAAGAAGCTGGACGAAACCAAGAAGGCCAACCAACTGAAGGCCTGGAAGCCTGCCGAGGTGAAACCCACGGTGAGCTTCGACGACTATATGAAGGTCGACATCCGCGTGGGCACCATCCTCGAGTGCCAGAAGGTGCCGAAGGCCGACAAGCTGCTGCAGTTCCTCATCGACGACGGGATGCAGAAGCGCACCATCGTGAGCGGCATCGCCAAGTACTACACCGAGCCTGAGAAACTCGTGGGCAAGCAGGTGTGCTTCATCGCCAACTTCGAGCCGCGCAAACTGAAAGGCGTGGTGAGCGAGGGCATGATCCTCTCCGCCGAGGACAAAGACGGACGCCTCGTGCTGCTCACACCCAGCGACATCGTCGCCCCAGGCTGCTCGGTAGGTTAACAACCCACAATTCCAATACCCTCAAGGCGGATATTGCTCCGCCCTGAGGGTATAAAAGTGTTATTTCAGTCATTAATTGGAAAAATAATCCAAAAAAAAATAAAATTCAACTAAGGGTAAAATCAAAGTTATTAGTCATACAGGTGTCTAGACAACAAAAAAACGCGTTTACTATGCATTTGATTGCGCAACTTATGCTTAGCAAATTAGCCGCCACCTT